>Ga0075467_10002258_pt1 | contig 15251 bp, 8 predicted proteins | sample DEB08_DNA_9_FD_75067 | JGI IMG/M metagenome (GOLD analysis project Ga0075467, IMG submission 75067) | Aqueous microbial communities from the Delaware River and Bay under freshwater to marine salinity gradient to study organic matter... | ecosystem: Environmental > Aquatic > Marine > Coastal ... | reverse complement strand
CTAGTTCGAACCTTGTACTTCCTTTGCCCGAAGGGCACGTTGCATGGGGTTTTCACTTTCACCGCGTGCATTGCGGCGGTACATTTCAAACCGGTTCATTTGTGGTTGTGCCGGGAAGTAGTTGTTGGCGCGATCTGTATCGGCGGTTTCCAGGTAGGGGTCGAGAATGATATTGGTGACCTCTTTGTTGGTAACTAATACTTTAGTTATATCTTTGCCGTTCTTCTGCCAGATTTCGGCAGGAATGTAATGGTCTTCGGAGCTACCGTCGGCAAAGCGAAGTTGGACAATGATAGGCATGACCAGGCCACCCTCATTGGCAAAGCTCAACTCGTAGTAATTTTTGCCAGCGTCCAGTACGACCTTCTCATCTGCTGAAAGAGAAGCTACGTAGGCGGTGTAGTCTTTTTGGTCCAGTACATTCACCTGCAACGGATCGTAGGTAGAATAGAAATCCTGGAGGGTAGGATCGATTTCGTCCTGCGTTTTGGCAATGCTTTTTTCGTTGCGAATGCTGCCAATGTAACGCGGGTTTTCTTCCTGTTGCTTGCGGGTCAGGGCATTTTCTGTTTCCGGGTTTTTCGTGCTCAGTTGGTACCACTTCACATCAGTGAGGGCAATATCTACGTGGTCGGTGGTAAAGAACCAACCCCACCAGAACCAGTCGAGGTCAACGGCCGAAGCGTCTTCCATGGTACGGAAGAAGTCTTCTGGTGTGGGGTGTTTGAATTCCCAACGGCGGGCATACTCCTTAAATGCGTAATCGAACAACTCCCGGCCCATGACAGTTTCGCGCAGGATGTTGAGTGCGGTAGCTGGTTTGCCGTAGGCGTTGTTGCCAAACTGTAGGAGTGATTCTGAATTGGACATGATCGGCACCATGCCCGCTTTATCGCCGCTCATGTAAGGAACGATATTAGCAGCTGGCCCCCGGCGGCTGGGATAGTCCCGTTCCCATTCCTGTTCGGTTAGGTATTGGAGGAAGGAGTTCAGACCTTCGTCCATCCAGGTCCACTGGCGCTCGTCGGAGTTGACGATCATGGGGAAGTAGTTGTGGCCTACTTCGTGAACGATCACACTGATCATACCATTTCTGGTGCGTTCGGAATAGGTGCCGTCTTTTTCCGGCCGACCTCCATTAAAACAGATCATGGGGTATTCCATGCCAATGCGATCGGTATGAATAGACCAGGCCACGGGATAGGGATACGGAAAGGTATAGTGGCTGTACCACTTCAAGGTGTGGGCAATGACTTTGGTAGAATATTGTCCCCATAATGGATTTCCTTCTTTGGGGTACATGGACATAGCCATAACCACCGAGCCATCTTCCTGGTCAACCCCCATGGCATCCCAGATGAATTTGCGCGAAGAGGCAAAAGCAAAGTCCCGAACGTTTTCGGCTTTGAAGTGCCAGGTGCTAGTAGTTGTCGCCCTTTCCTTTTCGTTGGCAATAGCTTCTGCTTCGGTCACGATAACGACGGGGGTCTGCCGTTCTTTTTTAGCTTCAGCAAACCGGCTTTGTTCGTCCTTGGTGAGGACTTCTTTTGCATTTTGCAATACGCCGGTGGCAGAAACTTTATGGTCGGCGGGCACGGTAAGCTTCACGTCGTAGTTGCCGAAGGGAAGGGTGAATTCGCCTTCGCCCAAAAACTGCTTGTTTTGCCAGCCTTCGTTGTCGCTGTATACTGCCATGCGGGGGAAGAATTGGGCGATGGTATACAGGTAGTTGTCCTCTTCTTCAAAGTATTCGTATCCTGACCGTACGCCCATAATCATGCGGTCGTTGATGTTGTACCACCACTTTATCTTCAGTTGGGTAGTTGCACCCGGAGCTAAAGCTTGCGGTAAATTAATACGCATCATGGTTTTTACCACGGTGTAGGGAAGGTCTTTGTTGGCGCCATCCTTAACGTATTCCAATTTGAATCCGCCATCAAAGCTGGGTTCGAGATCAGAAATCTGTTTCATGGTCATGCGTTCGCCAATGGAATTGGTCGCTATTTTATACGTGTCCGACTCCTTGGCGCGCATGTTTTGGTCCAGTTGCAACCAGAGGTAGCTGAGTGGATTGGGCGAGTTGTTGTGGTAGGTAATGGTCTCTTCACCATAAATCCGTTGGGTCTCATCCTCGAGCCGAATGCTGATTTGGTAATCGGCCTGTTGTTGCCAGTACTGGTGGCCGGGAGCACCAGCAGCAGTACGGTACACATTAGGGGTGGCAAATTCCTGGTAGAGTTGTCGGAATTTGTCTTGCTTGTCGTCTTCAACCTGGGCAAAAACAGCATTGCCCAGGAGGATGAAAAGGCAGGTAGATAGTAGTATTCTAATACTCATGAAGGTTTTTTTTAGTAGAAAAGTAAAGGTAAACAAACCATCCTACTGCAATTGTTCCACGTGGAACATTGCAGTAGGATACGGGTATTAAGCAGTATAGGGCAAAGGTGGCGCTTGTGCAATGTTCCACGTGGAACATTGTAGGTTTGAATCACAAGGGAAATAGGCGAAATCCGGTAAAACAACAGGGTTAAAACAAGTTCTTTTCTATCCAGTTCAAGAACCCGGCATAATCTTTTTGGAGTAAAGTAGCCGTTTTGGTCCGATTACTTAAGGCTTGTAAACGGGCCGGAACTTCAATTTCGTGACCTAGGATACGATCCATGTCTTCCTTGAACTTGGCTGGATGGGCCGTTTCCAGGATGATTCCCCGGGTGTGCGGGTTGGCTTTCTGGTAAGCTTCGAGGGCTAAATAACCGATGGCGCCGTGGGGGTCGATGGTGTAGTCGTACTTTTCTTTGACGGCTACGACCGCTTTTTCGGTGGCTTCATCTGTATAAGCATAGCCGGAAATTTTGTTTTTCATGCCCTCCCAGATGCCCTTATCTGTGTCAATGCCCTTGCCCTTGGCCACGGCAAAGAGGTCGACCATGCGCGCAAAATTACTCGGGTTGCCGACATCCATCGCATTGGACAAGGTCGGAACGGAAGGGCGGGGGTGGTATGTTCCTGCCTGTAAATAAGCGGGCACAACATCATTGGCGTTGGTTGCCGCAATAAATTGGTGTACGGGTAAGCCCATTTGGTAGGCCAGGAGTCCGGCGGTGAGGTTGCCGAAGTTGCCCGAAGGGATGGCGAATACGACGGGGTCACCTTCCTTAGGCAATTGTTTGTAGGCCTCGAAGTAGTAGAAAGACTGTGGAATGAGGCGGGAAATGTTGATTGAGTTGGCTGAACTGATTCGCAATTTGCCGCGCAATTCCTGATCGAGAAAGGCCTGTTTTACCAGGGCCTGGCAATCGTCGAAGGTGCCCTCGATTTCCAGGGCCGTAATGTTGTGCCCCAGGGTGGTGAGTTGCTTTTCTTGCAAGGGGCTTACCTTACCACTAGGATAAAGAATGACCACCCGAATACCGGGCGTTTGGTAAAATCCAGCGGCCACTGCTCCGCCGGTATCACCAGAGGTAGCGACTAAAATGGTGAGTTCCTGGTCTTCGCCCCGGTTGAAATAGCTCATGAGCTGCGCCATAAAACGGGCACCAAAATCTTTGAAAGCCAGGGAAGGGCCATGGAATAATTCCAGTACCGACTGCCGGGGATTCAAATAACCCAGTGGCGCCGGAAAATTGATCGCCTCATCAATGATGTGGTGTAGGTCTGCTGCCGGAATGGCTCCCTGAAACAAAGCTTCGCAAACAGCAAAACCAATTTCTGGCATACTCAGTTCGGGCAGCTGGGCAAAGAAACTGTCGGGTAATCGGGGGATTTCGTTGGGCATGTACAGCCCGTTATCTTCGGGTAAGCCCCGAAAAACAGCTTCTTTTAAATCAACCTGTAAGTCCCGGTTTTTAGTACTGTATAAATGCATGCGCTTCTTTTTTAGTAGGGGAGGGGCAAAATTAAAGTCGAACAGCACCATCGGTATTGATGGCAGAAACAAAGGCCTCGCTTTGAATGTCCACAGCGGTGAAAGCAGCTTGCATGGCCTGGGCCGCTTGTTGGGCAGTAGCCCGGCTGCGGCAAAGCGCAAAAACACTCGGGCCAGCTCCCGAAATACTCGAACCCAATGCCCCAGCCCGAAGGGCACTGTTTTTTACTTCCAAGAAATTTTGAATAAGCCGGGCCCGCTGCGGTTCAATAATAACATCGGTTAAAGATCGACGGATCAATTCGTAATCATTTTCGTAAAAGCCAATCAATAAAGCACCGAGGTTGCCGGTCTGCTGAATGCACTGCGCCAGGCTGGTTTGTTTGCTCAAGACCTCCCGGGCATCCTTCGTGAGGGTTTCGACAAAAGGATACACGACCGCCGCGAATAATTCAGCAGGGACGGGGAGCTGATGGACATCCAGGGTGGCATTGTCGCGAATGAACGGAATTCCACCGAGTAAGGACGGACCTACATTATCCGCATGGTAAGCGCCATCGGCAATTTGTTCGCCGGCTACGGCAAAGGGCAATAGCTCGACCTTGGATAATGGCTGTCCCAATAATTCATTGACGGCAAATACGCCAGCCGCTGCACTAGCCGCACTTGACCCCAGCCCACTACCGAAAGGCATTTTTTTATGGATTTCCATTTCAATACCCAAGCTGGTTGCTTTCAGGTGCTCGAGTAAGCGCAAAGCGGAAAAACCAGCGGTGTTTTTTTCCGCCTCCAGCGGGAGCTGTTTCAACCCGGTTCCGGTTATTTGGGTTATCCGCAAACCAGGCGTGGCGCATCTTCTTACGACCACTTCATCTCCCGGACCATTGATGGCAAAACCCAAAATGTCGAAACCTACGGCGACATTAGCTACCGTAGCAGGTGCAAAGACCCTTACTAATGCATTGTTCATGGAAAAATAATTTTCATAGTTTTACTATTTCAAAAAATTGTAATACTATAAAATATTAGGACAAATATTTGCCTATAGAAATGATCTCCGCGAATACCCCGGCGGCGGTTACTTCGGCACCAGCACCCGGGCCGCGAACGACCAACGGACGTTCTTTGTAGCGCTCGGTTACAAAAACGATCATGTTGTCACTGCCACTCAGGAAGTAGAAAGGACTATCGGTTCCCACGGCTTCGAGCGCTATCCGTGCGGTTCCCATTTCGTTCAGGGTAGCAATCATGCGCAATACTTTACCTGCTTGCGCTGCTTCGGACCGCAGGTTCTCAAAATACGCATTGTGGGCAACCAGTTGGGTGAAAAACTCGGCTACACTGGTGGCGTTTTGTACCACTGGTGGTAGAATAGGTTCGATGTGCACCTGGTCGCTTTCGAGGGAGAGCCCTGCTTCCCTTGCGAGGATCAGTATTTTTCGGCGGACGTCGGCACCACTCAAATCGGTACGTGGATCGGGTTCGGTGTAGCCGCGCTTTTGGGCTTCTTCCACGATCGCACTAAAAGGTTGTTGCCCGTCAAAATGGTTAAAGATAAAAGACAATGACCCCGATAAAACCCCTTGGATTTTCAGAATTTCATCCCCGCTGTCGATCAGGTCATTCAGGGTAGAGATCACGGGTAACCCGGCCCCCACATTAGTTTCATAACGGAAAGCAACACCCCGGCTATTGGCAATGGTCTTGAGTCGTTGGTATTGCAGAAAAGAAGAAGACGTCGCAAATTTATTAGGGGTAGAAATAGAGATGCTATTGTCTAGAATGGATTCGTAGTAATTGGCCACCCGCTCATTGGCCGTATTGTCGACAAAGATGCTATTGGTCAGGTTCATCTCTTTCATGCGGGCGATGAAGATGGGGAGGTCGCTGACGTGGTCACCTCCATGGAGGTCTTTTTTCCAGTTAGCCAGATCCAGGCCGTCGGGGTTGAAGATCATTTTTTTAGTGTTGGCCAAACCGATGACCTTAATTTCCAGGGCGCGTTTTCCCGGAGGAATTCAGCCTGCGCCCTGATCTGTTCCAGCAAGGTGCCACCAATAAGACCGACGCCTACAATGAAAAGGTGCAGCACCTGGGTATCACTCAGGAAGAAAGCCTCGTGCAGTGCATTGAGCGCTTTGGATTCGTCGGTTTGTGGAATGACCACCGAAATATTGAGCTCACTGGATCCCTGGGCGAGCGCAATGATATTGATACCATTCTTACCCAGGGCTTGGAACAGGCGGCCGGAGATGCCTGGTCGGTAGCGCATGTTTTCACCGATGATAGCAATGACGGAGAGATCTTCTTCTACTTTGACTTTGTCTACCACTCCACGATCCAGCTCATACTGGAAAGCTTCTTCCACGCAGTTTTTTGCTTTTTTGGCCAACTGGGGCTCGATGGCAAAGCTGATCGAATTTTCACTGGATCCCTAGGTAATCAGGATAACATTGATGCTTGCCTGGGCCAGCGAACTGAACAACCGCCCGGCAATTCCCGGGACCCCAAAAAGACCACTTCCGGCCAGGGTAAGCAAAGCAACCTTGTTGATCGAAGAAATGCCTTTGACGGGGGTACCATTCGGGTCCGAAATATGAGAAATGTAGGTGCCGCGAAAAGTAGGATTGAACGTATTTTTAATATAGAGCGGAATCTGCTGTTGCAGGGCTGGTTGCAAGGTGGGCGGATAAATGACCTTGGCCCCAAAGTGCGACATTTCCATCGCCTCGGCGTAGGTCATGTTCTGGATCGTAAAAGCTTTCTTTACTTTTCGGGGGTCAGCGGTCAGTACACCATCCACGTCTGTCCAAATTTCGATTACTTTGGCCGAAAGCCCCGCAGCAATAAGCGCTGCCGTGTAATCAGAACCCCCACGCCCCAGGGTGGTGGTGAGGCCACCTTTGGCAGAAGCAATAAAACCCGTCACGATTTGGATCTCCGGATGCTCAGCGTAATAGGTGCGCACCTTTTCGTACGTGACCTTGAAATCAACCTTGGCAGCACCAAAATGCTTATCTGTTTTGATCACTTTACGGGCATCGAGGTAGGCACTTTTTATGCCCGCCTGTTGCAGCGCGTAAGCGATGATAAAGGCCGAATTGCGCTCACCAAAACTGAGTACGTAGTCCATGGTGCGCAAAGAGCCTTCCCGAACCAGGTACACGCCGTGTAACAAATTGCGGAGTACTTCGTGGTTGCGTTCCAGGTGGGGTAAAACGACATTTTTATAATCTTCGTTGAAGAGCTCTTCCACGGTTGCCGAATGGCGTTCGCAAAAAGCATCCAGAATATCCAGGTAGGCCCGATTACCTTTTCGGCCAGGCTACTCATTTCAATGAGGGAATCTGTTACGCCACCAAATGCGGAGAATATTACCGTAAAGTGCTCACCCTCTGCGTAATACGTTTTAAGGATGTTTACGATATTGAGAATTCTTTCCGGTTTGGCTACTGATGAGCCACCGAACTTCAGCACTTTCATAACAAATTAATTTAGGGCAAAATGACCGTACGAGGAACAATTACCGGTTAATCACATTTTTAAAGCGGGGGCGTTTCGGGGAGGCATTGCCCCGTTTTTCTTTTTTCATTTCCTCGTACTGGGAGTAATTTCCTTCAAAGAAGACCACTTCCGCTTCGTCTTCAAAGGAAAGAATATGGGTGGCCAGTCGGTCGATAAACCAGCGGTCGTGGGAAATGACCAGCACACAACCGGCAAAGTTATCGAGTGCATCTTCGAGTGCCCGGAGGGTGTTGATGTCGATATCGTTGGTCGGTTCGTCCAGTAAAAGTACATTGCCACCTTCGCGGAGGGTCATGGCCAGGTGCAGGCGATTGCGCTCACCACCCGACAGGATGCCAACTTTTTTCTGTTGGTCGCTGCCACCGAAATTAAAACGACTGAGGTAAGCCCGGGCGTTGACGGTGGTATTACCAATTTCGAGGATATCGTTGCCACCGGAAATCACTTCGTAAACCGTTTGATCGCCGTTTTGCAGTTCGGCGTGGCTCTGATCCACGTAGGACAGCTGCACGGTGTTGCCTTTTTTAATCTGTCCGTTATCCGGGGTGTCCTGGCCCATAATCATCCGGAAGAGGGTACTCTTACCGACACCATTGGGGCCAATGATGCCGACGATCGCATTTTTGGGAATACTCAGATTCAGGTTTTCGAACAAGATCCGATCACCGAAGCCTTTGGTTACCTGTTCCACATCAATGACGACATCACCCAGTCGGGGACCCGAGGGGATAAAGATTTCCAGTTTGGCTTCTTTTTCCTTGGCTTCTTCGCCGACCAGTTTATCGTAAGCACTCAGACGGGCTTTCCCTTTGGCCTGGCGTGCTTTGGGCGCCATCCGAATCCATTCGAGTTCGCGCTCCAGGGTTTTTCGGCGCTTGCTTTCGGAGCGTTCTTCTTGTGCCAGGCGGCGGGCCTTTTGTTCCAGCCACGAAGAGTAGTTGCCTTCCCAGGGAATGCCTTCTCCGCGGTCGAGTTCCAGGATCCACCCCGCGACGTTGTCGAGGAAGTAGCGGTCGTGGGTAACAGCAATGACCGTACCCGGGAAACTCTGCAGGTACTGTTCCAGCCAGTGAACCGACTCGGCGTCGAGGTGGTTGGTGGGTTCGTCGAGCAGGAGGATATCGGGGTTACTGAGCAGCAGGCGGGCCAGGGCTACCCGGCGGCGTTCACCGCCCGACAACACTTTTACGGAGGCGTCATCGGGGGGGCAACGCAGCGATTCGAGTGCTGTATTGATGCGGTTGTCGAGTTCCCAGGCGTTCTGGTGGTCCAGTTGTTCCATCATGACGCCCTGTTTTTCGATGAGTTTATTCATCTCATCGTCGCTCATGGGCTCGGAAAACTTTAAATTGATCTCCTCGTAAGCCTGCAACAGGTCCACGATTTCCTGGACACCTTCTTCGACAACCTGGCGGACGGTCTTGTTTTCGTCCAGTTCAGGTTCCTGTTCCAACATGCCAATCTTGTAAGTACCATCAAAAGTTATTTTTCCCTGGTAATTGGGGTCCTTACCAGCGATAATCTTGAGGAGGGTTGACTTGCCCGAACCGTTCAGACCCAGGACGCCAATTTTAGCGCCGTAGAAAAAACTGAGCCAAATGTTGTTCAGTACTTTCTTTCCGGTGGAGAAGGACTTGGATACGCCTTCCATGGAAAAGATAATCTTGTGGTCTGCCATAATCGTATGTTGGATAATGGTCTAAGCAGCTACTGGTGAAATGAGTTGCACCAATAGCTGCTTTTCTGATCAAAAATTATTTGTCGCCAAAAGCGCGGTTGATAATGCTAGCTTGTTCCTCATCATGGACTTTTTTGAAGCCGGTAGCTGGTGAGGCACTGGCTTTACGGGCCACGTAATTCAATTCTTTAGGAATGGTAACACTGTCACTGAAACGCATGGAATGAATATACTGCCAGGCACCCATATTGGAGGGTTCTTCCTGTACCCAGATGATATCATCGGTGTTGCTGTATTTTTTGAACACCGCATTCAACTGATCGATGGGCAAGGGGAATAACTGTTCCAGCCGGACGATGGCCACCTCGTCGCGTTTATTTTCGACTTTGTAATTCAAAAGGTCGAAATAGATTTTTCCGGAACACAACAGTAGCCTTTTAATTTTTCCGCCACTGCGGGCGCCGACGGTTGCGTCATCGATTAATTCATGGAATTTGGTACCGGCATAAAATTCTTCTACGGGGCTCACTGCCTGTGGATTCCGCAACAAACTTTTGGGCGACATCACGATCAGGGGCTTGCGGAACGGCCGGGCCAACTGGCGGCGCAGCAGGTGGAAGAAGTTAGCAGGCGTAGTGATATTAGCAACGGTCATATTGAATTCAGCGCACAGTTGCAGAAAACGCTCGAGGCGGGCACTGGAGTGTTCGGGCCCTTGGCCTTCGTAACCGTGGGGCAACAAGGCCACCAGTCCGCTCATGCGTTGCCACTTTGACTCGGAAGAGGAGATGAACTGGTCGAAGATAGTCTGAGCGCCGTTGGCAAAATCACCAAACTGGGCTTCCCAAAGGACGAGGTCATCGGGGGTCGCCAAGGTGTAGCCAAACTCAAAACCGAGTACGGCGAACTCCGAAAGCAGGGAGTTGTAAATTCTGAATTTCCCCTGGTTATCGCTCAGGGTGCTCAGCCGGTTGTAATTCTGATAATTAACGGCATCGCGCAAAACGGCATGCCGGTGGCTGAAGGTGCCACGCTTGACATCCTGGCCGCTCATACGCACATTCCGCCCTTCCATGAGGATGGTGCCGTAAGCGAGCAATTCGCCCATGGCCCAATCCAGTTCGTTGTTTTTTCTGTTCTTTTTAATATTTTTAAACAGGCGTTCGACCTTACTGAGCGGGGTAAAACCGGCGGGAATTTCGGTGAGTTTATCCAGAATGTGCTGGATGGTCTTTTTTTCTACCCCCGTTACCGGCGACTCCCTGAAATCATTAGGATCAGTCGTTTTGCGCAATTTTTTCCAGGCCAGTTCGGGTTCCTGGTACTCGTACGGCAAGGAATTCTGGCGAACTTCGTCCAGCCGATCCTGCAGCAGATTCCAGAAATCCTGCTCAAGTTCATCGGCTATTTTGGCTTCCAGGTCACCCCGTTCGATGAGTTGTTTGGAGTAAATCTCGCGCGGATTATTGTGATCCTTGATGAACTTGTACATTTCCGGTTGGGTAAACTCTGGGTCGTCACCTTCGTTGTGTCCGTGACGGCGGTAGCAAACCATATCGATGAACACATCGGTATTGAATTCCTGGCGGTACGCCATGGCCATTTCACAGACGTGGAGTACGGCCTCGGGATCGTCGCCATTGACGTGGAAAACGGGGGCTCCCACTACGGCAGCTACGCCGGTGGAATAGACCGAAGATCGTGCGTCGTCGAAGTCGGTGGTAAAACCGACCTGGTTATTGATCACCAGGTGGATGGTTCCTCCCGTGTAATAGCCTTCGAGGCGGCTCATTTGCACGGTTTCAAAAACGACTCCCTGGCCAGCTACGGCGGCGTCGCCATGGATGGTGATGGGCAGGATGGCATCGAAATTACTTTCGTAAAGCAGATCGGCTTTCGCGCGGGCAAATCCTTCCACGACGGGGTTTACGGCCTCCAGGTGACTGGGGTTGGGGGCGAGTTTGAGGTGTACGTTCTCCCCTCCCAGGGTTGTCACCTGGCTACTGAAACCGAGGTGGTATTTGACGTCGCCGTAACCAAAGCTCAAATTAGGGATGGCCGTGCCCTCGAATTCGTTGAAGATATTGGCGTAGGTTTTACCCATAATATTGGCCAGCACGTTGAGGCGACCCCGGTGAGCCATTCCGATGACAATTTCCTGCACATTGCGTTTGGCTGCTTCGTTGATGATCCCATCCAGGGCTACAATAGCACTTTCGCCACCTTCGATTGAAAAGCGTTTCTGGCCGACGTATTTGGTGTGCAAAAACTTCTCGAACATGACTGCGCCGTTCAGTTTCTCTAGTATGCGGCGCTTTTTTTCCAGGCTTAGTCCAAATGATTGCCCAGGCTGGGTCGCTTCGACCCGCGCACGGATCCACCGCCGCTTGATGCGGTCGGCAATTTGGTGGTATTCATAGCCGATGTTTCCGGCGTAAACTTCGCGTAGGCGGTCAATGATCTGGCGGAGGGTCGCATTTTCCAAACCAATTTCCCGGCCCGCAAAAAAGGGCTTGTCCAGGTCGTCATCACTCAATCCGAAATCTTCGAGATTGACGTGGGGATGGCGGTTGCGGCGTTCCCGGATGGGGTTGGTGGTGGAGAGCAGGTGCCCGCGATCGCGGTAGGCTTTGATAAGCGATAAAAGGCGCAATTCCTTGGCCATTTGCTCTATACTGGCCGAGCCACTGCTACTGGTGCTTCCGTTGCCGTTAGCGTCGTTGCCGTATTCAAAACCTTTAAAAAAAGCCGCCCAGCTTTGTTCTACTGCCAGGGGGTTATGCTGGTACTGCTCATACAAATTTTCAATGTAGGTTGGATGAGCATTTGCGATAAATGAGAAATCAGTCATGCTGTCTGCGTTAAGCCCGTCTGAGGTGATTTTTGAGGTAATAGACCAATTGTAAACAAACCAAAGCTAAGTCTAGTCGTTCTCGGACAGGTTTTTTGATTAAAATCAGTTAAAAAAACAAACGAGACGACTTATTAGTCGCGTGTTATTTGTTTTAGTTTGACTACAAAAAATGTCGGGGCAGGAGACCTGCATGGTGTGTCCACAAAATTCGTGCAAAATGCGGAATTTTTAGGCAATGCGGAAGAAAACAACCATCAAATTAATGTAATTACGCAAATCACTTCCGCGGAATCCGGACCACACTGCCTGCTGGGAGCGTCTTGTCGTTGGCGAGTTCATTGGCCGATAAGAAGCGGTTCATTTCCAGGTAGGGAAAGCGTGCGACAATAGCCGAAGGCTTTTCTTTTTGGGTCAGCGATAAATAGAGTGGATTGCCTAACATGGCAGGCAGGGGATAGGCGCGCAAATCGGCAGGGGTAAGTTTTCCTGGTACAGCCAGAGACGGCGCTCGCCAGGTACTAAAATTGACGACTCGTTGGAGTTTTGCTTCAAGCACAATTGGCCGGAAGTATTTGATGGCTTGCCCTTGCACCAGGGTGTCTAGCGGAGATAAGTGATTCCAGATAGCCAATTGAGAAGCTGGAATTTGTAATTTTTCAGCAATAGACTGGAGTGAATCAAGGTTGGTTGCCCGTTGAAAAAATCTTTCGTAATCGGTGCCATTCTGAGGGCTATAAGCCGGCATACGCAATACGGGGGCCCAGGGCAGAGTGGGTTCATCGTCGCTATTGGCGCAGGTAGCCAGGTAATTTCGCAAAGCTGCCGTCACGCGTTGAGGGAGTACCAGGTTGTGCCCACTTTTATAACCCGGCAGATACCCTTTGCGGTAACCCGGATTCAATCGTTGAATAACTTCAATAGAAAGCCCTGTGACCTGAGCTACGCGGTAAAAGCTGAGTGGTTGGTAAACCACGACCCGTTCTACCAGTTGTTCATCCAGGCTTGGCATTTCGGGTTCAATGCCGTGTACGGCGTAAAACTCGGTCAGGTAGATAGCGGCAATAAAGGCAGGAACGTAATTGCGTGTTTCCCGGGGTAGGTAGCGACGTACGGTCCAGAAGTTTTTGCCTCCGCTTCGGCGCATGGCCCGGCGAACGCCACCTTTGCCAGCGTTGTACGCCGCAATGGCCAGCGACCAGTCGTTCAGATAGTCGTCGGCATCAGCCAGGTATCTAATGGCGCCACGGGTAGCCTGGTAGGCATCGAGTCGTTCATCTACGTATTCATCAATAAGCAGCCCATATTCAGGGGCGGTAAAAGGCATAAATTGCCAAAGCCCCTGGGCACCAACCCGCGACAAGGCTTCTGGCCGAAGTGCGGACTCAATGACGGGTAAGTATTTCAAAGCTTCAGGTAATCCCGCAGCGGCGAGTTCGGCTTCGAAAACAGGGAAATAAGCAACCGCCCGGCCGACATTGCGTGCCGTTTGGGCAGGATAGCGCAAATGGTAGGCGATGAGATCGCGTACAGATTTGTCGAAGCGATGCTCCAACAAAGACTGGTCAAGGAGTTGTAGTCGTTCTTTGACTTGATCCGCCGCAAAATCCATGAGGTAATCTACTTCTACATCCAGGCGGGAGGTGTGCGCTGTAGCCTTCAGTAAAACGGGCTGCAAAAAGAACAAGCAGCTTAGAAGGATGACCCAGCGCCGGGTCGATATTGGTTCAGTTTTCATAGTGCAAAATGCAGTGTAATAACAAATATACAGAAACTGTTGAAAATTTCATTGATTCAGCGAAAGGGTTTGAGGATAATATTTTTAAAATTATTGTTTTTAATTTTTAAATTAAAAATTTATTGTTAAATTTGTAGGGTAGGTGAAAATATAACAACCGCTTTATTCATCACCTACTCATAGGGACTACCCCTGGATAGCAACTTCACTTTGCTTGGCCAACCAGGGCATTCATCGGTTTTTTCTACCTGCTTGGTTGTTCACTTCTGGTGAGCAATGGTGGTGGTTTGTCCCGTACGGTCATTGAGCCGGAGCAGGGGCTGGTGTCCAGGCCTTAAGGGCGGGCCCCTCCCAAAGGGGATCTTGACTTTTCTCCTCAAATTCCAACCCTTCCCCCCTCTTTACTACCTACTCCCCTTTTTATCAGCTACTCTCCGGAACCGCCCACCCCGCGATCTGATCCTACAGCAGCGAAAGCTACAGGATCAAACCAGGATGAACGGTGATAAAATCAGTAACCCTTTCCTACTCCAAAAACAAGGTCATATTTTTCGGATATTTAACGGTATACCGGAAACCGAGTTCCCGCTGTTCTCCGAGTTTCATCTTCAGTTCCCAACGCAACTTGCCCGTCACCGGATCCAGGGTAGCGCCTTTGGCGGCTTCCAGGCTAACCTCGATCTGGTCGGTTGTGGAAACGGGGATTTGGTCTTCGATGACAATGGGCACTTCATTGCGGCGGTTCGTCTGCACTTTGATGATCCAGCCGATGCGCTGCTCCGTTTTACCGCCCAGGAAGGAGCGGCTGCGGAAATTGTCTTCGCGTTCACGCTCGATGATGATACCTTCGTCCCGACCCAGGCTAAAGACCAGGGTATCGGTGGCGGCGTAGGTGGATAAGTTGGATTTACCCACGTAGGCACCGTCAAAGAACAGGCTCACTTCACCGGGCAGCAGGCTGTATTTTTGCCAATCGGTTACCCGGGCGGTGAGGTAGGCATGGCAATCGAACTTAGGGGCAACGTAATATTGGTAATCGGCCGGTAGTTCGTAATCGTCTACCAGTACCCGAAATTGTTGCCCGTTGCTGGGAATATCCTGCGCCAGGCGTACCCGGAATTCGGTATTGGTCAGGTTCACAGCCACGTCGGCACCCGCAAATCCCGCATCATCTGCTTCTTCGCGGGAGATCACCACGTTGGAGGTTTGCATCAGTTCATTATCGTAGGCATAACCCGCCTGGACGCGGGCAAAGGGCTGATTGGGGCTCAACCACCAGGTCGTGATACGGGGTGCATTTTGTTGTTGCTGCGGATTGCCGGTAGACAGGGTGAGCATGATGTTTTTCCAGTCTTCGCCCGTATTTTGACTCACCAGGGCACCGTACGAGAGGTCGACGGGTTGGGTCAGGTCGCTGACGCGTAAATCGTAGGAGGGAATCCAGGAAGAGCCGTTAACCAGGGAGGTCAGTTGAAACTCGGCAGCCGTAGCGCGTTCGGCCTGGTACTGAACCACCACTTCGGTTAAACTTTCGCGCTGGCGTTGGCGAATTTCGTTCAACTGCTGGTCCAGGTCTTTGAGTTTTTCCTGGTTG
>Ga0075467_10002257_pt1 | contig 15251 bp, 14 predicted proteins | sample DEB08_DNA_9_FD_75067 | JGI IMG/M metagenome (GOLD analysis project Ga0075467, IMG submission 75067) | Aqueous microbial communities from the Delaware River and Bay under freshwater to marine salinity gradient to study organic matter... | ecosystem: Environmental > Aquatic > Marine > Coastal ... | reverse complement strand
ATTTAGTTATAGAACATACAGAGGCCATGCACGTTATTGACGTGAATAGTGGAAACCGAAGTAACAAAGCTAAAACACAAGAAGGTACAGCACTCGAAGTAAATTTAATAGCGGCCACAGAAGTTGCCCGCCAATTAAGGTTACGAGATATGGGCGGTATTATCGTGGTAGATTTTATTGATATGGCTGCGGCCGCCAATAGAAAAAAACTTTTCGATCATATGCGATCGGAGATGAAAGACGATAGAGCTAAACATAAAATTTTACCGCCAACTAAATTTGGCTTGATACAAATTACCCGCCAACGCGTACGGCCAGAGATGAATATTAAAACTCGCGAAGATAATCCAAGCAATAGTGATGGAGAAACCGCAGAAATCGAAGCGCCAATTGGAGTGGTAAACAAAATAAACGAAGAGGTTAAGCGCCTTTTCAACAAAGACTATAAAAAGGTGACATTAAACGCACATCCTTTTGTAGCAGCCTTTTTAACCAAAGGTATTCCATCTGTGCGGACCAAATGGTTCATGGAGCACAAAAAATGGGTTACAATTCAACCAAGAGATGCTTACACATATCTTGAATATCATTTTTATGATAAAAATGGTGAAGAGATAAACTAGTAAAAAAAGCCCTTTCAATTCATTTTGAAGGGGCTTTTTTATGCAGAATAGTGAAATGCATAATCATTGAATAGCATCATTTAGCCTATGAAGTGAGTCCTAAATAATTCAAATTACTAGGGTTATTTTATTTATTAATTTGTATATCATTGTAAAACTATCTATACATTCAACAATCTGAATACTCATAAAACATACACCGTTTCCGAAGCGACAAAACGACTTGAAAACTATTGCGCATATCAAGAACGCTGTCATAAAGAGGTAAAGCAAAAGCTAAGGGATATGCTGATGATTCCTGAAGCGATTGATCAAATTATGTTCCATCTCTTGCAACACAACTTTTTGAATGAAACGCGCTTCGCCCAGGCTTTTGCAAGGGGGAAATTTAGAACCAAAAAGTGGGGTAAAACCCGAATCGTACGAGAGTTAAAGTTTAGGGAGATCTCTCATTATAATATAACGCTTGGTCTGAAAGAAATTTCAGAAGACGATTATATACAAACCCTTGACGAACTTTCAGAAAAAAGAATGAGACAGCTTCTTTCAGAAAAAAACCTTCAGAAAAAAAGAAAGAAACTAGCCGACTATTTACTCTATCGCGGCTGGGAGTCAAATCTCGTTTGGGAAAAAGTAAGAGAGTTGATTCGTTAGCCCCTAAATTAAAAGAAGCCCCATCTTAAAATTCTGCATTACTTTGCCATAATCCGTATCAGAGATATTCAATAAATTCAAAAAAAAAGCACTTTCAGTTCAATAATACTAGTCGACTTTGGCGAAGAGATTAATCTAGTAGTTTAATCCTTTTCTTTGCTTCTTCATTCCGCTCAATACTATGTTCAGGACGTGTCCATCTTGGTTTTTCCCCTTGAGATTTGTACTCTGAATATTGTGCCTCTACAGTTTCAGGCTGCGATTTTTTTACAAATGGCTTCATTGGCTCTAAACCCAACAACTTAAACATTTCCATATCGTCGTTTACGTCCGGATTTGGAGTCGTCAATAATTTATCCCCTGCAAAAATTGAATTTGCCCCGGCAAAGAAACACATTGCCTGACCTTCACGACTCATTTCTGTGCGTCCTGCCGAAAGCCGAACCTGCGTATGTGGCATAACAATTCTCGTAGTAGCAACCATTCGAATCATGTCCCAAATAGAAATAGGCTCAATGTTTTCCATCGGCGTACCTTCGACAGCTACCAGTGCATTAATAGGGACAGATTCTGGCTGCGGACTTAAAGAAGAAAGGGCAACTAACATCCCAGCGCGATCCTCTAATTTTTCACCCATTCCAATAATACCACCACTACAAACAGTAACATTTGTTTTACGAACATTCCCAATCGTATCCAATCTGTCTTGATAGGCACGAGTTGATATAACATCTTTATAATAATCTTCCGAAGTGTCTAAATTATGATTATACGCATACAATCCTGCTTCGGCTAATCGCTTTGCCTGATTTTCAGTTATCATACCAAGCGTACAACAAACCTCCATATCAAGCTTATTAATGGTTCGTACCATTTCTAAAACTTGATCAAATTCTTCTCCATCTTTTACATTTCTCCAAGCAGCACCCATACAAACTCTTGAGCTACCAGACGCCTTAGCCCGCAATGCCTGAGCTTTTACCTGCTGAACACCCATTAAGTCATTTCCCTCTACATCTGTGTGATATCGAGCCGCCTGTGGGCAATAGCCGCAATCCTCTGGACAGCCTCCTGTTTTTATAGAAAGTAAGGTAGAAACTTGTACTTGATTCGGATTATGAGACTCCCTATGTACGGTCGCTGCCTTGTATAACAGCTCCATCAACGGTTGATTATATATTTTTAGAATTTCTTCTTTTGTCCAGTCGTATTTTATATCGCTCATATAAGTTTGAATAACTTTAAAAATAACTAAAATATTGATCTAATATTAGGGTTTGGAAATAATAATACTAACAGCATTCCCACCAAACCCTACTGCGTTAACAAGTATTGTCTTTAACTCCCTCGGTAGAAGCCTTTCATTACCAAAAAAGGGATTTTCAATAAATCGATTGTGCTTTAACATTAGGATTCCCATTTCAACATTTAACATCCCTGAGGCACCAAAAGTATGTCCCACCAACCATTTGTTAGAGGTTAGCAATGGTAAGTCTTTCCCAAAGACAGCTTTTATTGCATTCAACTCAGATGCATCTCCTTTAACGGTTCCAGGGGCGTGCATTACTATAGCATCGACTGTTTTTATACCTGCTTTTAGTAAAGCCATCCTCATTGATTTCTGTAGGCAAACTGCATTTTCTGAAATAGAACTTAAGTGCTCTAACTTTTCCGAAGCAAACCCAAAACCTTCAATAATTCCCTGAGTTCTTTCTGAAACACCTTTCTCCAAAACGGCAACTCCTGCCGCTTCTCCTAACACCATGGTATTCCTTTTCTTTTGAAAGCGCATAGATTCGCAAGCCAAGATGTTCGCAGAGTTTGTATACAATTTCATCGCCTTCATTTGCGCCAACGTATACGCCGTTAAGGCTGCTTCGCTACCTCCAACGACAAAGGCATCTGCCATATCTGATTTTAACCAGGCAAGCCCGTTAAGTATAGCATGTAATGATGTTGAGCAGGTAACTGAATGACCAATTTCCACACCTTCAACTCCTAACTCTTGCCCCACCCAGGACGAAATATTTCCTAAGGTAGTCGTTGGAGAAGTATAAGCCGAAACTCCCTCGCCAGCAAGAAATTGCTCATGAGAGGTTTCAAATAGACCTGTCGCGCCTCGAGACGAACCAATATTGACCCCAATATTCATATCTGAGTAATCGCTACTCTTGAATGCTTTTTTTGCGGCAAGAATTGCCAGTAAGACGGAACGATCTAAACGCTTGTAAACCGTATTCGTTCTTTGTAAATGAAGAATTAAACTTTGAGCATCTTTTGGAATTTCCGAAACCCATTCTTCTTTGACACCCAACTTTTTTTTACTGAAAATTGGTCGTCCCGAAAAATAACTCTGCCATACTTCATCTTGAACAGTTCCCAAGGCTGAAATTGAACTAATTCCTGTAATAGATATTTGGGTGCGCAATTTTTTATTAATTTGTAGCAAAAATAAGAGTTCTTGTTTTTTAATTAAGCTATAATCAATATTTAAATGGAAGAAAATGTACCTCATCAAAATTGGTTTAATAGAAACTGGAAATGGGCTGTCCCAACAGGCGGCTGTTTATTAATTATCATCCTATTTGTTGTTTTTGCTGGATCAATGATTCTAGGCCTATCATCATTATTTACTGAATCTGAACCGTATAAGGATGCTCTAATGATAGCGCAATCGAACGAAGTCGTACTTAAAGCTTTAGGGGCGCCAATAGAAAAAGATGGTATTGCAAAAGGAAACGTAAATTATAAGAATGGCGAAGGTCATCTTAAATTAGAAATTCCATTAAGAGGCGCAAATGGCAGAGCAACTCTCTATCTTGTTGCAGACAAGTATGACGAGGATTGGGAATATAAAGTAATGGAATTAGAACTTTCGGAAACGGGTGAATTAATTCATTTACTCACTCTCGAAAAGCATTTAGAGGATTGACAAAACATTTTCAATACTAGCGTAAATTTTTTCCAGTTGTTCATTCTCAATTACAAAAGGGGGTAAGATATAAATTGTATTTCCTAATGGACGAAGGAAAACACCATCACCCATAAAATGATTGAAAATTTTGTTTCGAAGCTCGCCATAGCGATCCATTTCTACACTCAAATCCAGTGCTAAAATGACTCCTAATTGACGTACTGAAGCTACTTTAGGATGTATTTTTATTTTTTCTGAAAAACGCCTATGACGCTTTTCAATTCTTCTAATATCTTCTTGAATCTCTTTAGATGACAACAAATCAATACCCGCAATCGCAGCTGCACAGGCTAATGGATTTGCACTATAGGTATGTGCGTGAAAAAAAGCTTTAGAAATATCATCATCCAAGAACGCATCAAATATCTTTTGTGTACAGCTCGTTATGCTCATAGCTGCTATACCCGCAGTAAGTGACTTACTCAAACACATAACATCTGGTTTTGTTTCAATATACTCCGAAGCAAAGTTTTTTCCAGTTTTCCCAAAGCCAGTCATAACTTCATCCGCGATGCAAAGAAGATTGTTGTTCTTGCAAACTTTCAATATTTCATTAAGCCCTTCCGCATCGTGAAATTTCATTCCAGCGGCACCTTGAACCATTGGTTCATAAACGAAAGCCGCGCACTTATTTTCAACAATAAGCAACTGCAGCCTGGCAATAACTTCAACTAAATTGTCGCCCTTCGGCACCGGAATGCGTTCCACTTTCAAAAAGTAATCTTCAAAAGGCCCATTGTAAACTGATAATCCGGATACACTCATAGCACCAAAAGTATCCCCGTGAAATCCATCCTCGAAAGCAATCAAAGTATTTCTTTTTTCTCCTTTATTGAAATGATACTGAAGTGCCATTTTAATTGCGGCTTCAACGGCGGTAGACCCATTGTCGTTGAAGAATATTTTTTGCTGATTTGATGGTAGGATTTCTATTAACTTTTCTGATAGTTCTACTGCCGCCTCATGTGTAAACCCGGTAAAAACAACCTGATCCAATTGAAGCATTTGACGCGTCACTCTCGACGTGATAAACTCGTTACAATGACCATACATAGCCGTGTACCATGACGCAATTCCATCGACGTACTCATTGCCGTCTTCATCCCACATCAAGGCTCCCTTGGCCTTTACAATACCAATGGGAGGTGCGCTACTTTTATGTTGCGTTAGCGGATGCCAAATATGTTTTTGGTCGCGTGGTGTTAGCTTCATTTTAGTCGTGGTTCTTGGTTCATTTTAATTTTGGCTCCAAATTTGAAGCATATTCTTTAACCACATTTTTATCAAAATATGGTTCCTCATCAATTCTCCCAAGTATGCGAACGCCCGTCATTTTTTCAATAATAGACTCGGTAGATTTGTTTTCGTCACCACTAAAGATAATCCCAAAAATGGATATCCCTCGTTGATTTAAAATCTCAATAGAGAGGAGTGTATGATTAATACTTCCTAAATAATGGCGAGAAACAACAACTACTTTATCTGTTGGCTTAATAAGGTCTAAAACTGTTTGAGAATCGTTAAGTGGAACAAGCAACCCGCCAGCTCCTTCTATTACCAATTTGTTCTTGGTGCTGGGCCGCTTTATTTTATTTTTTTCAATGTTAATGCCGTCTATCCTAGCAGCCTCATGTGGGCTCATTGGAGTTTCTAAATTAAACGCACTTTTATGATACTTTGTCGTGTTGTTCGAAACCAATCTTTCTACCGTAAGGCTATCAGTTTTATCAAGTTCGCCTGCCTGAATAGGCTTCCAGTAATCTGCCTTCATTGCTTCCACTAGTATCGCCGAGACAATGGTCTTACCTACATCGGTTCCAATACCGGTTATAAAATATGTTGAATTCATTAAAATATAGTGTTACAAACTGTACATTGTTTTCTTGTTATTTCAAAAAAAGGGAAAAGCATGTAGAATAGATTTTTTCGTTGTAATGGAGCTATCAACACTTTACTAGAGCTACAATTAGGACACACGAAAAGTTGATCATTTTTATCCTTTGCATAGGCGCGTATCCTACTATAAATTCTTTTTGCTTCCGTTAGGTCATCGTTATGTACTAAAAGTTTCACACCCCCTATTGCTTGACTAATTAGCGGATCTGAGTCAACAGTTTTTTCATCCATTAGCATCATTTGTAATCCTTCCGCTTCTAATTTGGTCTTTGCCACTTGTGCCTCGGTAGAATATTCGAAAATATCTAAAACAGTATAGTTATCGTGCATAGGTTTATTGATTATGTATAAAAGCAGCTAAATGTTTGATAGCCTTTTCGATTTCTGCTTCGGTATTAAAGCTATGCAAACAAATTCGTAATCGCTCTTTTCCCTCGGGAACAGTAGGTGACAAAATTGCTTTCACATCGAAACCCTGTCCTTTTAGCCTCTCTGAAATGTTCTTTACACATTCATTTCCCGAAATAATACAGGAGTGGATTGCCGAAGTGCTCACAATGAAATCTTCATCAATATTATACATTTTTATATAAAATCGAAGCATTGCTATATTTCGATGTAGTCTTTCTATTAAATTGTCCTCGGTTGTTTGTTCGTTTGCTAACTGTCTGTAAGATGCAAGAATGGCTCCAACTGAGTGTGGTGATAGAGATGTTGTATAAATAAAGCTCCTAGCAAAATTAACGAGATAGGCAATCAGTTGGTGACTTCCCAAAATAGCTGCGCCATGACACCCTAGGGCCTTTCCAAAAGTGATTATTCGTGCAAAAACCTGCTCTTCAATGCCCAATTCCTGTACAAGCCCCTTGCCCTTTCCAACAACTCCGATGGCATGAGCCTCATCGACTATTAAATAATAATTATTGGCGGAACAAAAATTGGTTAACTTTTGTAAATCGGGCATATCCCCGTCCATAGAGAAAACAGATTCGGTGACTATATATATTATTTGTGCCTCGGTCTGCCTGCTCGTCTCTGCGGGCAACTCACCACGAGTAATAGCAACCTGCCTCTCGATTAATTGCGCTAAACCATCTAAATCATTATGACCGTACTTATAAGCTTTCGCCTTACTCATTGAAATCCCATCTCGAATGGAGGCATGGATATACTCATCATAAAAAATAATATCACCACGTTGCGGCACACTGCTAAAAAAGCCTATGTTGGAATCATAACCACTATTAAAAATTATTGCTGTTTCAGCCTTATGGAAATCGGCTATAAATAACTCAGTATCTTCTATGAGCTTATTGTTTCCTGATAACAGCCTAGAACCACTAGCGCCGTTCTTTTCTAACGTATAATCCTGGAGGATTTGTGACGTAGTATTGAAAATCTCTTCAGAAACACTAAAACCCAAATAATCATTTGACGAAAAATCAACTAACCCAGCACGTGTATTTCCTAGACTCCGTAATGACCCAGTCACCTCACGATCTGTCAATTTTTTACGAAGCTTGTTAGGCAATTGATTCATTTTTCAAATTTAGGTATCTTTAATAAAAGGTTTACTAATGATTAGGTTTAAATAAAAAACGCCCCCATTTCTGGAGGCGTTTAATTATATTTTAACTGACTTCAGAATTAATCTGCTAGTACAATTATTTTATTATCATTCATTTCAACGGTTCCGCCATTGATTTCTAAAACCCATTTACCTGTTTCTTCCTTAGTAAATTTCGTTTCAAAACCTTCAGCAATCGTAGGGTTTCCACGAAATTTCACCTTCCCTGCATCCAATAACGAAACGATGGCTGCGTGATTATTCAACATTTGAAATGGTCCTTTAACACCTGGTACAGTTACCGATTCTACTTCACCGGATACGATAGATGCTTCTGGAGTTACAATTTCTAAATACATAGTTTATAGTATTAAGATGTGAGATGTGGGATGTGAGATTGGTCTAATATCTAACATCTATCGTCTCATATCTATTTTAAGCTTCTGCTAACATTTTCTCACCGGCTTCAACTGCTTCCTCAATACTACCTTTTAAGTTGAAAGCTGCTTCTGGCAAGTGATCCCATTCGCCATCCATAATTTGGTTGAAACCTTTAATCGTTTCTTTAATATCAACCAACACTCCAGGAATACCAGTAAATTGCTCAGCTACGTGGAAAGGTTGTGATAGGAAACGTTGTACACGACGTGCACGGCCTACCGCCATTTTATCTTCTTCTGACAATTCCTCCATCCCTAGAATGGCGATAATATCTTGTAATTCTTTATATCGTTGCAACAACTCTTTAACACGTGTTGCACAGTCGTAATGTTCATCACCTAAGATATCTGCCGCCAAAATACGAGATGTAGAATCCAAAGGATCCACCGCAGGGTAAATACCTAACTCAGCAATTTTACGAGACAATACCGTTGTTGCATCTAGGTGAGCAAAGGTTGTTGCTGGTGCTGGATCTGTTAAATCATCTGCAGGCACATAAACTGCTTGAACAGATGTAATAGACCCTCTTTTTGTTGAAGTAATACGCTCTTGCATCGTACCCATTTCAGTTGCTAATGTAGGCTGATACCCTACCGCAGAAGGCATTCGGCCTAATAAAGCTGAAACCTCTGATCCTGCTTGTGTAAATCGGAAAATATTATCAACAAAGAAAAGTACATCTTTACCTTGACCATCTCCAGCTCCATCACGGAAATACTCTGCAATTGTTAAACCAGACAAGGCAACACGTGCTCGTGCTCCAGGTGGCTCATTCATTTGTCCAAAAACAAAAGTTGCTTTTGATTCTTTCATAGCCTCTTTATCAACTTTCGAAAGATCCCATCCACCTTCTTCCATAGAGTGCATGAATTCATCTCCATATTTAATAATCCCAGACTCAAGCATCTCTCGAAGTAAATCATTTCCTTCACGAGTACGCTCTCCTACTCCAGCAAACACAGATAGACCCCCATGTCCTTTGGCTATATTATTAATCAATTCTTGAATTAATACCGTTTTTCCTACTCCAGCTCCACCAAATAAACCAATTTTACCACCTTTTGCATAAGGCTCAATCAAATCGATTACTTTAATCCCAGTGAATAATACTTCGGTAGAAGTTGATAAATCTTCAAATTTTGGTGCGTCACGGTGAATTGGTAATCCGTCACTTCCTTGTTTTGGTAAATTTCCAATTCCATCAATTGCATCGCCAATTACATTAAAAAGACGACCATATATATCATCTCCAATTGGCATTTGAATAGGAGCACCTGTAGCAACTGCATCCACCCCACGACTCAATCCATCTGTTGAATCCATAGAAATTGTCCGAACTGTATTCTCACCAATGTGAGATTGTACTTCAAGGATCAATAAATTTCCATTGTTGTCTACTTCTAATGAATCGTAAATTTTTGGAAGTTCTGCTCCACTTGCAAATGCAACATCTACTACTGGGCCAATAATCTGGGCAACTTTACCTGTAACTTGTGACATGAATAACTATTTATTTTTTAGTACTATAAGAGTGGCATAAGCCCCCCGATTTTCAACGGTGCAAAGATAGTTTTTTCTTCTCTAATTTTGCAACGGATTTTATCAAAAATTTGAAGTTCATTAACTAAGTATAAAAAGGTGTTAAAAACTAAGAGCCAGCGTCATATATTATATGATGCTGGCTCTTTCTATTTTTATAAATTTGTTGCGAACTTATTCTACAGTAACAGACTTTGCTAAGTTACGGGGTTGATCTACATTTCTATTAAGCATTACTGCAATGTGGTAAGACAACAGCTGTAATGGTATTGTAGTAACCAAAGGTGTTAATGTTTCAGGAGTTTTTGGAACTTCCATTACATAATCTGCCAATTCTCTAACATAAGTATCTCCTTCAGTGACTACAGCAATAATTTTTCCTTTTCTCGCCTTAATCTCTTCAATATTACTAACCACTTTACCGTAATGATTGCTGTTAATGGCGATTACCACAACTGGCATTTGCTCATCAATTAAGGCAATAGGGCCATGCTTCATTTCTGCAGCAGGATATCCCTCTGCGTGTATATAAGAGATCTCTTTCAGTTTTAACGCTCCCTCAAGTGCTACCGGGAAATTATAGCCTCTTCCTAAGTATAGAAAGTTTGGCGAGTCCTTAAACACATCTGCAATTTCTTTAATTTTATCATTGCTCTTTAATGCCTCTGCAACATGTGTTGGTATCATATCCAACTCATGTAAGTGCATCATATAATCGGACTTAGAGATGGTTCCTTTTACCTGCGCAAGTTTTAGGGCAATCATAGTAAGTACTGTGATTTGAGTGGTAAACGCCTTTGTAGAGGCTACTCCAATTTCTGGCCCAGCATGCGTATATGTACCGCTATGTGTTTCTCTCGAGATCGTGGATCCAACGACATTACAAATACCATATACGAAAGCTCCCTTTTCTTTGGCTAACTTTATAGCCGCTAGTGTATCTGCTGTTTCTCCACTTTGAGAAATAGCAATTACTACATCTTTTTCTGTAATAACTGGATTGCGATATCTAAATTCACTTGCATATTCTACTTCAACAGGGATACGTGCCCAATCTTCAAAAGTGTACTCTGCTACCAAACCTGCATGCCAAGAAGTTCCACATGCGACAATAATAATTCTGTCGGCGTTAATAAATTTGGAAATATAATCTTCTAAGCCCCCTAATTTAATAATTCCCTGGTCTGCGAGAAGTCTACCTCGAAATGTGTCTTTTATCACTAAAGGTTGCTCGTAGATCTCCTTCAGCATAAAATGATCATAGCCTCCTTTTTCGATTTGCTCCAAGTTAAGTTGCAATTCATGGATATAAGGCGCTACTAATTTGTCATTCTTAATCTTCCTAACTCTTACTTCTCTCCCTAAACGAATGACGGCCATTTCTTCATCGTCAAGGTATATTGCGTTGTTAGTAAATTCTATAAAAGGTGAAGCGTCACTAGCTACAAAAAACTCGTCATCTCCAATACCAATCGCCAAAGGACTCCCGAGCTTTGCAACAACAATCTCGTCGGGTTTGTTTCTGTCAAACAGCGCTATTGCATATGCCCCAACCACTTGATTTAGTGCTATTTGTACTGCTTTTCCTAACTTGACGTTTTCTTTTATCTTTATATCTTCAATTAGGTTTACCAATACCTCTGTATCGGTATCCGATTTAAAGGTATACCCTCTCTTTGTTAGCTCTTTTTTTATCGATCCATAATTTTCGATAATTCCATTATGTATAATTACGAGGTCTCCGCTATTTGAATAATGTGGATGTGAATTTATATCGTTTGGAATTCCATGTGTAGCCCATCTTGTATGACCAATCCCAAGACTTCCTTTAGTTGAAATTTCGCTCTCTACACGAGCTTCCAAATCCACAACTTTTCCTTTAGTCTTACTTAATTGAATCTCTGACCCATCAAAAAGTGCTATACCAGCACTGTCATATCCTCGATATTCCAATCTTTTTAACCCATTGATAATAATAGGGTACGCCTCCCTTTTACCTATATAGCCAACAATTCCGCACATATCTAAGTTCTAATTTGGTTTTGTATAATAAATCTGAAGTTTTAGTCTCTTCTCTTCAATAGCTGAATTATTTCCATGTAGTATTGTCCCCTCGTGAGCAATAACACTTCCCGATGGAATCATTTCTAAACCAGATATTTCTGTAAATTCAACGTCTCTAAACCCTCCTGCTAAAACATTTTGTGTTACAATCAATGCTAGTGGATTATTCGTTGAATCCTTATGCACAAGACTACTTATATGATGCGTAATTCTAATCTTGTAAAAATCTCCATTTTGGTCGCTACCACGGTCCAATATTCCCAAATGTCCAGAAAGAGCAACACCTGGTAAATCCGAAATAGTTGGATCTAAACCATAGTCGGCAAGGACTAGAGAATTCTTAGCGTCATAAATTAGAAGGCGCTCGGGCTCAGCTTCTCCTCCCACTACCTTATCCTGATCCACATAAAAGATTAAGTTTGCATCATTTATTAACCACTCCTCCTGTCTCATAACATCCAACTCGTCCGCGACACCATTACCATCAGCATCATCACCAAATAAATCAATAGTAGTTACTATACCCTCGCCTCCTCTTACATAAAGAGTCGGTTCACCATTTACCATATCCACATCATCAAGTTCCGCATCAATTGAAGGAGTTAACTCATTATCAATCATATTTACATTAATATTTGAATCAACAAAATTAAGTGCAAAAACACCACTAAGTCGCACGGCATCTACGCCAACTACTGGCTCCGTTTCCTGATACGTATATTTCATAAATATGATAGCGTCATTTAAGTCAAAAAGAAATAAGTTTCCATTGGTTCCTAAATCATCTACTTTCAAATAAAGCCCTCTAAAATACTCTTTAAAGTTATTATTATTCATCAATTCAGTAGTTCCCGCCTGATTAATAATTTTTTCTTCAAAGAACTCCACAGGAAGTCTAACTCTGAGTCCTGGTGGCTCTATAATTTGGTCAGGTTCTGTATCTTCATCATCACCATCGGGCGATTGAATCATATAACTTTCACTATTCGGAATAAAATCTGTTATCTCATAAATTAACGGCCCCAAATTACTCGGGGTATCAAATACATTGCTTAAACTCGAGTAATACTTCTGTCGTTCTTGAAGCCCTGTATTTGGGTCGTAATCACGCAAATAATAGTTAGATTCGTACACTTTGATATTAATTGGGTCTGAGCCATAAACCGAATCAATTTCATACGTAATGACCCCATCTAATTCAGTTCCTTCGGCAAAATAAGGAATATACAAAATAACACTATCCAAGACTGGCTCAAATCCAAAGTCTGGATCTGGGGTACGCAGGTTGAGCTGAGAAACTAATTCAAATTTTGACCTCCCATAAACAGGGTCGTTATAGGTCCCGAGTTGATACGTAGGTAATTGATCGGCCTGAACTGGTCCTACCTTTTTACTATAAGAAACTACTGTGCTAGAACTATTTACCATCGTCGTAATATCCTGACCTCCAATAGTATCAGAACCTAAGGTGCTAAAATCCTCTTGACAAGCCACCAATGAGACTATTATAAATATAATCGCCATTAAAGTTGGCAATGTATTCTTGATTTTCATAAGTGCTAAACGTATTTGTTACTGAAGTACTTTTTCTCTGCAAAAGTCCAAATATGCTTGAGAAAAATCATCCATATTAAGATACTTTAACACTGGAATATCCATTTTTTCAATAAATCCTTCCAATTCCTCAGGAATTTCTGTAGAACCTAAAATGACCGCATCTGAATTTTCAATAGCCACTTTCATTAAATTAACATAATTGGGCTTTTTTAAATGCTCGATAGCATCGTCATCAATGGCGTCATATTGTATTTTTTCCATTGTATTTGCATTCAATTCTCCATCAAAGCTTTGATTGTAAACCGAAGTGACAATTCTACTATTCTCAAATAGAGGTTCATTACCATAATAATTTCTAAGATATAGCGGTAAAAAAGAAGCTAACCAGCCATGAACATGAATAATATCTGGGGACCAATTTAATTTTTTCACTGTCTCAATTACTCCTTTGGCGAAGAAAATTGCGCGTTCATCATTGTCTGAATAAAAATTCCCCTCTTCATCAGCATAGGTAGCCTTTCTTTTAAAGTAATCCTCATTATCAATAAAATATACCTGCATTCGCTCCTTAGGAATTGACGCTACTTTAATAATTAAAGGCATGTCAAGATCATTTATTACAAGATTCATCCCCGAAAGTCGAATCACTTCATGTAATTGATGCCTGCGCTCATTAATATTTCCATATCGAGGCATAAAAATGCGGATTTGTCCACTATTATTATTAACCAAACGAGGCGCTTCAAACGACATTGAAGAAATCTCGGTCTCCGGGAGGTAGGGTAATACCTCGGATGACACATACAAGATTCTCTTATCTTTCATCTATTCTAATTTTTTGGTGTTTGTATTAAAAAACACGCAAAATTACGAAATTTTATGTAGATTGCCCGTAATATATTAATATTGCGGGCTATTAATTCGTTTTTATGATTGTCTACAACGACCGTGATTCCCTTTCCGAAGCTCTTTTGCCTTTTAGGCAACATAAAAAAATTGGATTGATTCCAACAATGGGGGCGCTTCACGATGGCCATTTGACGATTATAAAGCAAGCTTTAGAAGATAATGACTGTGTTGTTGTAAGCATTTTTGTAAATCCGACACAATTCGACAAGAAAGTAGATTTAATAAAATACCCCCGGAATCTTGACCTAGATGTTAAGCTCATATCTAAAATAGAAGGTAACATATTAATATACGCTCCCGAGGCTTCAAAATTATATAGCGGAAACATTGCCTCAAAAAATTATTCGTTTGGAAATATTGAAAACGAAATGGAAGGTAAATATCGAAAGGGACATTTTAATGGGGTTGGGACAGTGGTAAACCTTCTATTACGGGCCGTCTCCCCAGATTACGCTTACTTTGGAGAAAAAGACTTTCAGCAACTGCAAATAGTTAGAAAACTAGTGGAAATTGAAGACATCTCTGTAGAAATAGTTGGATGCCCCATCGTTAGAGAAGAGAGTGGTGTTGCCATGAGTTCCAGAAACAAACGACTAAGCACAGCTCAATTTGAAGCAGCTGTTGTTATTCATAAAACCCTTCTGGAAGTAACACAGAAATTCGACAACCTATCTATTTTGAAATTAAATGAAATAGTAAAAGAGCGTTTTTTGAAAAACGACCATCTAAAACTGGAATATTTTGTGATAGCGAATGTAAAAACACTTAAAACTGCGAAGCACAAATTAAAAAAGAACAAGTACCGAGCATTTATAGCAGCTTTTGCAGGAGAAGTTCGGTTAATTGATAATATAGCATTGAATTAACAAAGGCAACAAAAAATCACAGTTACAATCCCCAAAGCAAATAATCTGAATTTCAAATCAAAATAAATCAAAAACCCTTTAGTACCTTTGCGTATGTTAATACACGTAGTAAAATCCAAAATTCATAGAGTAAAAGTCACAGGCGCAGATCTCAATTATAT
>Ga0075467_10002255_pt1 | contig 15253 bp, 11 predicted proteins | sample DEB08_DNA_9_FD_75067 | JGI IMG/M metagenome (GOLD analysis project Ga0075467, IMG submission 75067) | Aqueous microbial communities from the Delaware River and Bay under freshwater to marine salinity gradient to study organic matter... | ecosystem: Environmental > Aquatic > Marine > Coastal ... | reverse complement strand
TTATGTTTTGATTAGTATTATTGTTTTTTATCGCTATTTGTTTGCGACGACTTTTCAGCCAGTTATTGCGGAAACCATGGGGATTTCGGTGAAAACTGTGCATTATTTTTTAATGCTATTATTGTCGTTTGTGGTGGTTGCCTCTTTACGAACAGTAGGCGTTATCTTAGTCGTGGCAATGTTAATTACACCTGCAGCGACAGCTTTATTATTAACAAATCGGTTGCAGCGGGTTTTGGTTTTAGCAGGGTTGATTGGTTTTTTGTCTGCGGTATCAGGATTAATTTTGGCGATAATCTGGGATACGACGCCGGGGCCGGCAATGACTGTTGTTGCCACGATAATTTATGCGTTGGCGATGCTGTTTTCACCCGAAAAAGGCTTGGTTTTTCGATATGTTAGAAATCGTAAAATGAAGGAAAAAATCTTGGTTGAAGATATTTTGAAACAAACGTTACGCCTGGGCGAAAAAGGAAAAGTCACCGTAAAAAGTCTTTCAGAAAAGTTAGGTTTTAGTGCTACGGCTATTCGTAAAAAAATACCTCAGTTAGAGCGAAAAGGGTTATTAACGACAAAAAACAACATTTTAACTTTAACGACGGAAGGCAAAATACAGGCGACTCGTTTGGTTCGAGCGCATCGACTTTGGGAAACTTACCTGGTCGAAAAAATGGGCTTAACTGCTGAGCAAATTCATGAAGATGCGGAGAAATACGAGCATATTTTGACTGATGAAATCATGGATGAAATGGAGGAAAAGCTGGGCTATCCGGCTCATGATCCGCATGGTTCACCTATTCCGAAACGAGAGAAATTACCAACTTTTTCCTTAGCAAATTTGACCAAAAATCAACATGCTATTATTGAAAAAGATCAAATTAACGATTTCATTATCACAAAGTTATGGGAGTTAGGATTGATGCCAGGAAGTGATGTGGCGATCAAAGTAAGTAATGAACAGTTTGTAGAACTTGAAGTGAATGAAAGGTTGGTAAAAGTGCCGAGGAGTTTATCAGGAAAGATTAGTGTGGTAAAATATGAGAGTTGAGGTGTGAGGTAGAATTTTTTGCGAAATTGTTATGATAACGTATTAAAAAATAATCGCTTTAGACAAAAATTAAGTTTACGAAACCTTGAAAGTTTCGTAAACTTAAAATTATATAAAATATTGATAATCAATTAGTTGTTTCCTGTTAAAATATACACTACTATCTATTTTGATTTTTAGTAAAAACCTGTTAGGTCTAGTCGTCAATGATTTATAACGGATTTACTTCTTTTTAAAATCCAAAAAAGTAGAGCAATGTAATTAAATTATTTTAATCGAAAAAAATCTACATATCCATTGCCAGACTGAATGCTACAAATTTCTCTTTACGATTATAAAACTGATTACTCAAACTACGACCATTATAGTAATTAATACCCATTCTCAGTCTGCGTTTAGAAAAATCTTGTGGTACAATATAGCCAACATTGATAGATAAATTTGGAGCAAAACCATTCAATTGATACGTGCTTACATTCGTAGCAGCGTACAAACCACCGATATATTTATTCGGAAAGTAGTATTCTAACTCTACGCCACCTTGATAATTCATATAAGCATTTCGGTGCGGTTTATTTTGGCGGCGACCCAAAAAGTCCGAGCCTGGGAAGAAGTAACCGACTTCACCATAAACTTGTAAAATGTCCCAACGTTTGTCTTTCATAAAGTATAACGGACGAACAGCTGCCGATACGATAAAATCGTCACGGACAGGTAACTGCGTAATATTGGGGTCAATATCAATAACAGATTTTGTTGAACCATGGAAATATTCATCGCCAATATGCGTACAAATATGATGTTTTGAGAAGCGTAAAGCTAACCATTCCGTCGGTCGTGCAGCGATGGCAAAATAGTAGATTCCGTCTACACCGATTACATCATGATTACCGGCACGCATGAAAATCGGTAGTGTAACACCGACTTCTGCTTCAATACCGATTTTCGGATTATCTTTTTTGGTGAATTTTAATAACGAAATACGAGTACTTGGAAAAATAACTAATTTCCCAACATAATCACCTCCGTCATTGATTTCATCTTCCATGTCAATATCACCATATTGAATTCCTTGAGCGCTAACCTCTGTTCTTGCCCCCAGAGGGTCGGCTAAATAGGTTGGATAGAAATTATCAAAACCAACAATTTTCAAATTCCAATTTTTGATCGGAATCTGAAAGTCCGTAGAATCTTGTGCAGTTGCAGTCTGCCCAATTGCGAAAGCTATAATTAATATATATAGGTGTTTCATTTTTTTAATTATTGTGTTAATATTTTTTTATGTTCATAATTTTATAAAAATCGTCGATTGAGTATCAACTGTTTTTTATGTAAAATTTAATCCAAACTTCCTGTCCAGATATCATTATCTTGTCCGTTGCGATTTGTATTGCCGCCCAATACCCAAATCTTGTCTTGCCAAACGATAGCCGCATAACTATGTCGTGCATCAATAGCGATTCCTCTCGAATCAATTTCAAAATTATCATTCATATCTAAAGTCCATGAACCGTAATGATTAGGATCGGTAAATGAATAGTGATTAAGGCTATTTGTTTGTCCGGGTAGCGTCCAAATTTTATCACCGTAAAATATCATTTCGTGACCAATTCGGCTGAAAAAACCTGTTTTTGCAATCTCAGGATCAGAGATTGGAGTCCAAGTTTCGCCATCGGTAGATTTCCAAACAGCATCATAATCACGGACCGGATTATTACCTGAAGAATCGGCTGCTTCAAAGATAACGCCGTGTTGTCCACCTTGAAGATAAAGTGTTCCATCACTGCCAACAGTCATTGCGTGTTGTGAACGAATGCCGTAATCTGTTGCATTGATTCTTTCCCAACTTATGCCATCGGTTGTACGCCAAACATCATCTAAATATTTAAAAGCATATCGACCTTCAATATCCTCTTCCATCGTGTTTCCGCCGATCATATAAATATAGTCTTGGCCACCATGATTGGCGACAACACATTGGTGGTGCATTCTTGCTACAAAGTCTGTGGTACTATTTATCGTAGTTTCCGTTGTTGTTTTGATAGCTGTCCAAGTTGCACCATCAGTAGATTTCCAGACATCATTATTATAAGCTCTTTTTCCAGTTACTTCGTCTACAGAAAAGCCACCGATTAAATATAAGGCGTCGCCGCTTCCATCATTAAAAGTAATCAAGGCGTGTCCTCGTCGTCCCAGCCAAGGTGCATTCGCTGTGACATTAGTCCAGACCAAACCATCTGCGGATTTCCAAACATCTTCGAAGTAAGGATCTTCTGAAAAGTTACCATGGTTATAGCCTCCAGCGATATATAATTCGTCATTGAAGACAGCGACATCGTGATCTAATCGTTTGCCCCAAGCTGCTTTTTTTGTGACTTGTTCCCAGTTCAGTTCACCATCATAAGCCGTGAGTTCCCAATCTCCAATGCTGGTACAAGATTGAATAAAAAATAGTGTTGAACAGAGTAAAACAGCCAATATTGTGCTGTGTTTGTGTATTAAATTTTCCATGAATATTAATTATTAATAATTTTTATTTAAAAATCCTTTTTAGCTATACAAATATCCATTGATTTAGTGTAGTGCTTATTTGGGAAGTATTCTTTTTTAGAAGGACTTTCAAAAAAGCTTATCACTAAACCATCCGACATTAAATTTTTATAAGTGAAATTTGGTTTAATTGGTCATTAATACTTTGAAATACTTTTGAATGAAGGTATTTCAAAAATGAGTTATAAAATTCAGGGCAAAAGTAGGTAAATAAAATTTATTTCAGTCGTAAAAATATTTTTGGTGGTAACTTTAACAAATGAGAAAAATGAAAAATAAGGAGTCGTAATGAAAAGATGCTAAATTATTTTTTCTGATATCTATTTTCATACGTTATGACTTGGCATTTTAAATTTTATATATGTTTATCAATAAGCGAACGAACTCCTTGAAAATCGTAAAAAAAGACTTAAGATTAAAGTTTATTAGTGTTTAATTTATATGAAAATATGTAATATGAAGGACGGTTGCTATGTTTACAATAATTCTTAAAGCACTTTTTTACTTTATTAGCGAAAATTCGCTATTTTGTGCAAGTTTTTCAAATATTCAAAAATGATGTTGTTCAAATCATTGAATTTTGTATAAATAAAACATTATTTTTGCTCGAATTTGTAAAACGGGCTTGTCCCTCGTATTTTCAAAGGTTGTTGTGCTACTTGAATGTATTATTGATAAAATAATCCAATTTTGTTAAAAAAAACGAATACTTAGGAATACGACACTAACATTATTATTAATAAAACTATAAAAAAACAGAAGTATGGTCTTCGATTTGGACATGATAAAGGCGCATTATGCTGCCTTGCCAGGTAAATTAGACGCAGTTCGTAAAGAGTTAGGTCATCCGCTTACACTTGCTGAGAAAATTTTATATTCACACTTACACGCTGAATCTCCATTACAAAAATATGGACGTGGAGAAGATTACGTTTTCTTCGCTCCAGACAGAGTTGCGATGCAAGATGCAACCGCTCAAATGGCATTGTTACAGTTCATGACTGCTGGTCGTGATAAAGTTGCTGTTCCTTCGACAGTTCACTGTGATCACTTGATTCAGGCAGAAATTGGTGCAGAGCAAGATTTAGCGAAAGCGAACGATGTAAACTCTGAGGTTTACGATTTCTTAGCTTCTGTTTCTAACAAATATGGTATCGGATTCTGGAAAGCTGGTGCAGGTATTATTCACCAAGTAGTTTTGGAGAATTATGCTTTCCCAGGTGGAATGATGATTGGTACGGATTCTCACACACCAAATGCTGGTGGTTTAGGTATGGTCGCTATCGGTGTCGGTGGTGCTGATGCGGTTGATGTTATGGCAGGAATGCCGTGGGAGTTAAAAATGCCAAAATTAATTGGTGTTAAATTAACCGGTAAATTGAATGGTTGGACATCGCCTAAAGATGTTATTTTGAAAGTAGCAGGTATTTTGACTGTAAAAGGTGGAACTGGTGCTATCGTTGAATATTTTGGTGACGGTGCTCAAAGTTTATCTTGTACTGGTAAAGGTACAATCTGTAATATGGGTGCAGAAATCGGTGCAACGACTTCTACATTCGGTTACGGTGAAGCAATGGGACGTTATTTGCGTGCGACTGGTCGTGCAGAGGTAGCGGACGCAGCAGATGCTATTGCTGAACACTTAAACGGTGATGCAGAGTGTTATGCAAATCCTGAAAAGTATTTTGATCAAGTGATCGAAATCGACTTGAATACTTTAGAGCCTCATGTCAATGGTCCTTACACGCCAGATTTAGCTTGGCCAATTTCTAAATTAGCGGAAGCTGTAGAAGCAAATGACTATCCTCCAGTATTAGAAGTTGGATTGATTGGTTCTTGTACGAACTCTTCTTATGAAGATATGACTCGTGCTGCTTCATTGGCTCGTCAAGCAAAAGAGAAAAATCTAAAAGTTAAAGCTGAATATACGGTAACGCCAGGTTCTGAAATGGTTCGTTATACGATTGAGCGTGATGGTTTAGTTTCTGATTTCAATGATATTGGTGGAGTTGTTTTAGCCAATGCTTGTGGTCCTTGTATTGGTCAATGGGCAAGACACATGGATAATCCTGATCGTCCAAACTCTATCATTACTTCATTCAACCGTAACTTTACAAAACGTAATGATGGAAATAAAGCAACGCACGCTTTCGTGGCTTCTCCAGAAATCGTAACGGCTTTGGCTATCGCTGGTAGCATGAAATTCAATCCGTTAACAGATACGTTAGTTAACGAAAACGGTGAAGAAGTGATGTTAGATCCTCCGACAGGTATCGAATTACCGCCAAAAGGATTTGATGTAGAAGATGCTGGTTTTCAAGCGCCGATTGAAGATGGAAGCGGTGTCGAAGTAGTGGTTAATCCTGAATCAAATCGTATTCAGTTATTGACGCCATTTACACCAATTACAGCAGCCGAAGTAACGGACATGCGTATTTTAATCAAAGCAAAAGGCAAATGTACAACTGACCATATTTCAATGGCAGGGCCTTGGTTAAAATTCCGTGGTCACTTAGATAATATTTCTAACAACTGTTTCATCGGTGCGATCAACGCTTATAATGATGAAGCTAATAATGTTATCAATTACGTTACAAATGAATATATGGCGGTTCCTGATTCTGGTCGTGCTTACAAAGCAGCAGGTATTGGAACTATCGTATTCGGTGAAGAAAACTACGGTGAAGGTTCATCTCGTGAACATGCAGCAATGGAACCTCGTCACATCGGTGTGAAAGCGGTTGTTGTAAAATCATTTGCACGTATTCACGAAACGAACTTGAAAAAACAAGGTGCGTTAGGTTTGACTTTCGTCAACGTCGATGATTACGACAAAATCCGTCAAGACGATAAAGTCACTATCGTTGATTTTGCGGACTTTGCTCCTGGCAAAAACTTAACAATTCGTTTGGATCATGCTGATGGAACAAGCGAGTCTTTTGAAGTCGCACACACTTATAACGCTGCTCAAATTGATTGGGTAAGAGCAGGTTCGGCTTTGAATAAGATTCGTGAAGAATTGTCTTAATAAATATTAGGTTTCAAATATTAGTTATATGTCCCGAAACTTCGGTGATTGACGTAATGTTTGTAGTTTTTAATATAAAAAGGGTTTCATCAATTGGTGAAGCCCTTTTTTGATTTACAAAATGTTTCGTCCTAAAATAAAATGATAGGAAGTATCTCAATAAATTAGGACTTCTGCATATCTATAGATTTTATTATCTTCGTTTTGCTTGTAGTACATTCATTATATTTTTACTTATGTCGTTAAAGTATCTTTCTCTATTATATTTTATCCTCTTTACTCCAACTGCTGGTCATGGAAATATCGATTCCTTATTTCAAGTGTTAGACAATATGATTGAGCAACGGGAAGAATTACGACAGCAAAAACATCGAGCTATCTATGCGTTAAAAAAACAACTCAACGACGAACAAATTGATAGTTTTACTACTTATTATCAACTTTGTCAGGCTTATCAATCTTTCAATTACGATACAGCTTTTGCGATGGTTCAGCTATTAAAACAGGTTGCACAGCGACCTGCGGAAAAAGCACAAGCAAACATTCAAGAAGCCTTTATTTTACTTTCGGCAGGGTTGTTTCGAGAAGCGATTGATATCTTACAAAAGACGGATATATCAGCGATTTCAAATGATAAAAAAGCCTTTTACTTTTATAATTTAGCTCGAAGTCATTTTGATTTAGCGGATTTTTATAATGATGATTTTCAACAAGCAAATACGACCGAAAAAGGACAATCGTATTTGGATTCTGCCATTGCTTACGCTAAAAATTTTCCATTACAATCTTTGTCTTATCAAGGGCTAAAAGCTTACAAAAATGGAGATAAAAAAAATGGTGTTTCGATTTACAAACAATTGATCAATCAACCCAACATTACTAATCGACAATTGGCCGTCGAGTATTCGACTTTGAGTTCTTTTTATTATGGAATTAATAATGATTCATTGGTATATTTTATTCTTAAAGCCGCAATTGCCGACGAAAAATCTTTAGTTAAAGAAAGTATTGCATTATTGCATTTGGCAAAATATATATCCGATGAGCAGCAATTTGAGCGAGCGAGTCGATATATCAATTTGGCCTTGAAAGATGCTAATTTTTTTGGAGCAAGGCATCGAAAAATACAAATTTTAGGTGTTTTACCAATAATCGAATCACAACGTTTGGCATTAGAAAAATCAAAACGGCAGCAATTCATTGTGTTCTCGACTATATTATCAATTTCATTGATTATTACCGTTATTTTATTAATTCGAGTGTTGAAACAAAAAGAATTTATCAAGCGGCAAAATAATCAAATCACGCTTCAGAATGCAGATTTAAAAAATAAAGAGGCAACAATTTCAAATGCTTATCAAAGGTTAGAATCGTATGCGCAGCAGCTGATAGAAGCCGAAAAGTTAAAGGAACAGTACATCGGTTTCTTTTTTCAATCAAATACGCAATTGATTAACAAAGTCCAGTTACTATTAAAACAATCGCAGAAACAAATCGCAGAAGGTAAGTTTAAGGAAGCAATATTTACACTTAAACAATTCAATCCTAGGCACCAAAAAAAGAAATTACTTACAGATTTTGATGTCGTATTTTTAACTGTTTTTCCAACATTTATTCAACAAATAAATCTATTATTTCCTGAAAAGGAACAATATAAAATCCCTGAAAATAATACGCTCAACACAGAATTACGCATTTTTGCACTCATTCGGTTAGGTATTCGAAACAACGATACGATTGCTAAAATTCTTAATTATTCGGTCAATACAATTTATACTTACAAAACGAAAGTTCGTAATAAATCGATTTTAGATAGCGATGATTTTGATAAAGCAATTATGGAGATTCAATCAGTTTTAGAAGGCTAAAAATAAGATAATTATAACAGAATTCTTGTGGTTTGATGCTTAGATTTACATAAGTTTTGTCTATATATCTTTTTTATTAAGGTATTGATTTTCAGTAGTTTAAAAACTGAAATTTTAATAAAATCTATATTTTCAAAATCTGATTTTTTCAACTCTAAAACTACTTCTAATTTTATTGAAATTTTTTTAAATCAATAATCAAAATAAAATCAACCATGAGAAAATTACTTTGGATTTTAACAATTCTAATATTTGTAATGGCGTGTAATGATGATGAACCGCTTCCAACGCCTACAATAACGACCTATCAAGACCCGGAACCTTATGGTATGCCTTTTCAAAACACGCCAGAAATCGAAGATATTGTGATGTATGAAGTCAATTTGAGGGCATTTTCTCCAGCTAATTTTGCTGGTGTAGAAAGTCGCTTAGATTCTATAAAGGCGTTGGGAGTCAATGTGATTTGGTTGATGCCAATAACACCTATCGGTGAAGAGCGGTCGGTTGGACAATTAGGCTCGCCTTACTCCGTGAAAAACTACAAAGAAGTCAATCCTGAGTTTGGAGATATGGATGACTTTAGAAGTTTTGTTGATGCTGCACATGACCGAGATATTGCGGTGATTACAGATTGGGTGGCAAATCATACGTCTTGGGATAATCCATGGATGAATAAAACATCTTGGTACACAAAAGATGCAAATGGCAACGTCGTTCATCCGCCAGGCACAAACTGGTTAGATGTCGCAGATTTGAATTTTGAAAATGAAGCGATGCGAAAAGAGATGATTCGTGCGATGAAATTTTGGATTTTGACGGCTAATATTGATGGTTTCCGTTGTGATTATGCCGACGGTGTTCCATTTGATTTTTGGCGAGATGCAATTGATACATTAAGAGCGATGGAAGATCGAAACTTAATTTTGTTAGCAGAAGGTGTCCGAAACGATCATTATTCAGCTGGTTTTGATATGACTTATGCCTGGGACTTTTATGGAAAGCTAAAATCTATTTTTGAAAATAATGAAAATGCAAGAAACATCTTTGTAACTAATAGTGCAGAGTACGGCAGTATTCCTGACGGTAAACATAAACTTCGTTTCACGACCAATCACGATGAAACTGCTTGGGACGCACCGCCAACACAAATTTTTGGAAATGCAGAAGGTTCAATTGCTGCTTTTGTAGCCACGACATTTTTGCAAGGTGTTCCATTGATATACACAGGACAAGAAGTTGGGGTAGATGTGAATATGCCATTTTTTAGTCGTTATCCTGTAAATTGGACAATGAATCCATCAATGTTTCAGGAATACAAGGATTTAATGTCCGTTTATACGAATGCGGAAGTCGCTCGAACAGGAACAATTACTACTTTGGTTAATAATAATAATGATATCATCGGTTTTAAAAAAGTGAAAAATGGCGATGAAATGTTATTTTTTATAAACACTCGTGACAACGCTGTTACGTATGCTTTGCCGAGCAGCGTTCAAAATACAACTTGGACAAATTCAATGGATAATTCTAATACTCTTTTGAATACAGACATTACGCTGAATGCTTATGAATACTTAATTTTAGAAAATTAAAAAGAAAATGATTGTATAATAATTCAACCGATTCTTTAATAGAAAAAGTAGTTGTTAGAAAAGATTGAAGGTAGATATATCGACTTCAGGGAATGGATTAAAGAGGGTTTCATCAATTGGTGAAGCCCTCTTTCCGTAGGTATAACCTATGATTATTCCTATTTTCTTCATTACAATAACAAAACTCACTTCATGAAACGATTTTACTTTTCGGATGAGTCCTTTTGTCGTTTCACTTTGTACACTTAAAGAAACTTTTATACTTGGTAATCAGGAGTTTAAATCTTGGATTCCCCCAGTACTGTTCGGGTTGACAATAATTTTTGTTGATAAAATGGCATTAAGTAATAATCAATAAAATAACTTCGTACTACCGACAGTTCATAACAAATTATTATTAAACATAAACAACAAAAGATGAACACACCTAATACCATGATTTATGTCTTAGGCTTTTGCACGATTTTTTTAGTATCGTGGAACTCGCCAACAATGCTTGTTAGTAACGAATCACAATTGTTAGAAATAAAAGAAAATATTGACCAACGTAAAAGGGAAAAAGTTTATAAAGGTGAAGCGACGTATTATCACAATAAGTTTCATGGTCGAAAAACGGCAAGTGGCGAACGTTACAATAAGAAAAAATATACGGCCGCTGTTCGTATGAATAAAATTAAAGTGCCTTTCGGTACAATTGTAGAGGTGAAAAATTTACAAAATGGAAAAACCGTCCGAGTTAAAGTTAATGATAAAATGCCGCCTCGTTCTTCGGCGATTATCGATTTGTCTCGAAAAGCGGCTAAGGATATTGGCTTGATTGAGATGGGAAGGGCAAAGGTAGAAGTTCGAGTGGTGGAGCAATAAAAAACTGTTTCGAAACCTGACAGATTTTAAAATCTGTCAGGTTTATATTTTGTAAATCAGTTACTTATAAAAAAAATTACTGATAAACGTGCATTTTCTGAATTTTGGTGCAATTTTTTATTTTTAGATAAACGACTATCCTTCGTAAATTAATTGTTGAATATGTTCAGGTATTGTAGATTCAAACCAGTAATTGGTTAACGCATATCTTGAGCCTTCATAAATTGGCATTCCTCGATGAATACTTGTCGTATCGACCAATAAAAGTGTTCCTGCTTTTCCTGTAAAGGTTACTGTTTCATAATCACCGATAGCTTGAATTTGTGTGATTTCCTTCTCCGTAAAACGGTTGTGGAACGCATCAAAATCTAATTTTGCGATTGTTTCTAGAATAGATGATTTTTTATGGGAGTTCGTTAGGAACTGAAAAGGCCCGTGCTGCATTTCGACATCAGAAAAATAAGCAATTGACTTGATTTGTCGGCCATAAATCATATCTCGATGCCAGCCACCGCCGGAGCCGGTATTGTTCGGTTTCGCATCGATTCTTGCGGCCATCGTACAACCAACAATATCGTCGTGTTCATAATAACAATTACGGACACTTGTCAATAATTCATCGATCCAAAATAATTTATTGATTAATTCCGAGGCTTTATTTGCACCAAACAAACGATGATCTGCATTGTGATCATAGGTCTCAACGTTGTCTTTTTGATTGTTTAGGAGTAGATCGATTTCACTTCGAACTGCGGCACATTGTTCTTCGGAGAAGTAACCTTCCAAAACGACATAACCTCTTTCATTCAATGTTTTAACAATTGATTCGACCGTTTCATTGAATTGAAGTGGTTGTTTTTTGAAAGCGTGCAAGGCTTCGTATCGTTTAATTTTATATAATGCTTTTCCGTATTCTATGACATTCATAATAGTAGTATGATAAATGAACGATATTTGATTGATAAATAGAGAAATATAATTTATTCAAAAAATGTTTTTAATATCTATTGGAAATAAGAACAGGAGCGATACTCGATTATTAATCAATAATATCACAACAAAAGTAACGTATTCTGGTGATTAGAAACGAAATTTGGGCTGGCTTTATGGTTTAAATTGACTCTTATCATTAATTTTTTAAATTTTTTAATAAAATCTGAATATTCGATTTTATTATCCATCAAAAAAATAGATATTTGTAGTGGTTATCAAGTTATTAGACAACTTTTTAATTAAAATTTCCTTATATTTATACAAGAAATCATTGTGGACTTCTTCACAATTGATTACATTTGATTAGTTCACAATATATTTATTAACAAAAATTTTAAGATTGGCAAGAAGACAAAGAAAATTTACTCCTCGAAAAAGAGAACCTGAATTTAAAATCAATAGACGAATTCGTGTACCAGAAGTGCGTATCGTAGGAAATAACCTTGAAGAAATTAGCGCTAAATATGGCCAGAAAATAGAATCAGGAATTTATCCGACAAAGCAAGCCCTTGCTATTGCAGAAGCAGTAGAAATGGATTTGGTAGAAATTTCTGCAAAAGCGAAACCGCCTGTCGTACGAATAGTTGATTACAGCAAGTTCCTCTACGAAAAGAAAAAACGAGAAAAGGAAATTAAAAGTAACGCCCAAAAAACAGTTATTAAAGAAATTCGTTTCGGGCCAAATACTGATGATCACGATTTTCAGTTCAAACTACGTCATGCACGTAACTTTATTGAAGATGGAGCAAAGGTAAAAGCATTTGTACAGTTCCGTGGTCGTTCTATTGTTTTCAAAGAACGTGGCGAGTTATTATTATTAAGATTTATAGAAGCATTGACAGATATTGGACAACCCGAGGCTTTACCAAAAATGGAAGGTCGCCGCATGTTCGTATTTGTTGCACCTAAGAAGATTAGTAAGAAAGCAGCTAAGGCTAAGGAAAAAGCAAAGGAAGCGAAAAAAGATCAGGGGCGTAAGAAAACTAAACGCAAGGAGGACGAACCGGGAACTGAAAACAATCAAGAGGTAGAAACTCCTGAAAATGTAGAAAGTACTGAAACGATGGAAATTTCTTCAGAAGAGACAATGACTGAAGAATAGTTTCTCGAAATATATTATATTTATTGAGTCCGAATTAGAAGTAATCTAATTCGGACTTTTTTGTTTATTTTAGTGAAAAATTATAATTCGATAAACTCAACTAATGAAAGACTTCAATGATAAAGTTATTGCTATAACTGGCGCCGGTTCTGGGATTGGACGAGAATTGGCTAAGCAATTGGCTGCTCAAAATGCGACGCTTTCGCTCAATGATTTTAGTGCAGAACGCCTTGCGGAAACGGTTGATTTGTTACAATTACCAAAGGAAAAAATCAGTCAACACGTTTTTGACGTTGGCAATCAGAACGCCATGAAACATTATATAGAGGATACGATTTCTATTCATGGACAAATTGATGGAATTATCAATAATGCAGGAACGTCGCTCGGAAAAGTCAAGGTTATCGAGATGGAGTATAGTGAAGTTGATTTTTTATTTAAAGTCAATCTTTGGGGCGTGATTTATGGTACAAAAGAAGCATTACCGTATTTGATTCATCGACCAGAGGCGTTTATTGCCAATGTATCCAGCGTTTTTGGTTTAATGGGCGTTCCGACTCAATCGGCTTATTGTATGACAAAATTCGCTGTTCGAGGATTTACGGAATCGCTCCGAATGGAAGTCGCTAGGCATTCAAATTTAAAGATTTATCAAATTCATCCAGGTGGAATTGATACGAATATTATTGAAAATTCTAAAATTAGAACGGAGGCCGAAAAATTAAAACTGAAACGAAATTTCAAAAAAAGTGCGATTACTTCTGCCGCAAAAGCTGCTGAGATAATTATCGATGGTATCCAAAAAAATAAAACTCGAATCCTTATCGGGCGGGACGCTAAATTGATTGACATAGCGACTCGCTTATTTCCCAGTTTATATCATAAGTTTGTTATGCGTTCAATTAGAAAACGGAAGATTTGACGATACCATTTTCAAAGATTGATTACTGTAGACGAATCAAAAATGAATCCTCAACTAGGACTTGATTAATCCCTTAAATAATCCGTAACTTTACAGCATTCATTAATCAAAAATATTATGCTATGTCAAAACGTGCGATTCCTTTGGTGGATTTAGCATCATTTGTAAATGGTGACGAAACACAGCGTACTGCGTTTGTGAAAAAATTAGGAGATGCTTTTCATAATGTTGGATTTGTTGGTGTGGTAAACCATGGTATTCCTAAGCAGTTGATAGATGATTTTTATAAATATGCTTATGAATTTTTTAGATTACCGACGGAGGTTAAGCGAAAATATGAGATAAAAAATTTAGCTGGTCAGCGAGGTTATACTTCGTTTGGAAAAGAGCATGCGAAGCAATCTGATGTTGGAGATTTAAAAGAGTTTTTCCAAATTGGTCAAACGGTTGACGTGAATCACGAGGATAAGGAGATGTATCCTGATAACGTTACCGTTGATGAAGTGGAAGCATTTGCAAAAACTGGAAATGAATTATATCGAGCATTTGAAAAGTCGGGCAGTGCTTTATTGGAAGCTATTGGTATTCATTTGGGCTTAGGTCAGGATTATTTTACAGATAAAATCCACGAAGGTAATAGTATCTTGAGAGCGATTCATTATCCACCGATTACAAAAGAACCAGAGTCTGCTATTCGTGCCGAACAACATGAAGATATTAATTTGATTACGTTGTTAGTTGGTGCTTCGGCTGGAGGCTTGCAGGTATTGGATATGAATAACGAATGGCTAGACGCTTTGCCGGGAGAGGATGAAATTGTCGTCAATGTCGGTGATATGTTGCAGCGATTGACCAACGATTATTTAAAATCAACAACACATCGAGTTGTCAATCCACCTCGTGAATTGTGGCACACGCCTCGTTTATCAATTCCTTTCTTTTTGCATCCCAAACACGATATGGATTTGACTTGCTTAGAAGATTGTGTAACAGCGGAAAATCCGTTGAAATATGAACCGATTACAGCAGGTGAATACTTAGATGAGCGATTGAGAGAAATTGGATTAAAAAAATAGTTGTTCGAAGTGTAAATTTTGAGGTGTAAGGCGTGAGGTGACTTACACTTCAGACTTTACGTATCGGATAGAATCTTTTCATGATTTACACAAGCCGGTAACCTTGATTTTCGTATTCAATAGCAAGACCAGAGTGAAAAATTAACAATTGATTATCTTCCGTTAATTCGTCCTGAAAATTTTTAATACATTTGAAATTATTTTCTTTAG
>Ga0075467_10002254_pt1 | contig 15261 bp, 15 predicted proteins | sample DEB08_DNA_9_FD_75067 | JGI IMG/M metagenome (GOLD analysis project Ga0075467, IMG submission 75067) | Aqueous microbial communities from the Delaware River and Bay under freshwater to marine salinity gradient to study organic matter... | ecosystem: Environmental > Aquatic > Marine > Coastal ... | reverse complement strand
TTTCACTTACAATATGATTTCTTTCACTTACAATACGATTTCTTTCACTTACAATATGATTTCTTTGGCTTACAATACGATTTCTTTGGCTTACAATACGATTTCTTTGGCTTACAATATGATTTCTTTCACTTACAATACGATTTCTTTCACTTACAATACGATTTCTTTGGCTTCATAGTAAAGGCATGAATGTCATGTGCGGTGTAAATATGTCCCACCGAGGTTTCGGGGCCGGCATCATGTCCTGGAAAAGCCTCACTTTTAATGACTTTTCCCTCAATAATCAAAGTAGAGTTTTGTGGTTTTTGGTCTAAAGAAATTTTGTACAATTGAGCCGTTACTACGTTTACGCTTAAAATTAGCAGTATTACTACCAAAACAGAGATTTTTATTCTCGTGTGTTATATATCCGAAATTAAAAAATCGGATTATAGTGTCCGCTTTTTGCAGTCATTTTTTATTGTTTTTGGTCGGTGTTCTGTTTTTATTAATAGCGTAGAACATAGGGATATAAACAACAAACCTGTGTGTCTATAGATTTATTATTATATTGATAAGCTCTAAAAATAATGAAATAATCTACTTAAACCGAATTGCTTTTACAGGCGTAATTCTCGTCACCAGGTAAGACGGAATAATTAGGACAATGATATTAATCGCCAAAGTGCCTAAATTTAAGAAAATCACTGTCCAAAAATCTAAATTTACAGGAGCTGTTTTGACGTAATAGGCTTCTTCAGAAAGGGTAATAATTCCGAAATGTTGTTGAATCAAACATAGACCGATACCGATTAGATTTCCCCAAAATAGACCTTTTCCTAAGATATAAGCAGAGTAGTAGAGGAACATTCGTTGGACGTTCCAGTCGTTGCTACCTAAGGCTTTTAGGATGCCAATCATGTTGGTTCGTTCTAAAATGATGATTAATAAAACGGTCGTCATATTGATAAAACAAACAATGATCATCAGGGCAATAATGACCGTTTCGTTGGTATCTTGTAAATCTAACCAGCCAAAAATTGTTGGATAAACTTCTTTAATCGTATTGGCATAAACATTTGTCGGTAGTTTGGTATAATAAACGTCTGACCAAATTGGGTCTAAATCTCGAATGTCATCTAAAAACACCTCAAATCCGCTGACTTCATTTTCTGCCCAGTCATTGAGTTTTTGGATTTGCCGAATGTCAACAATCGCAAATTTTCGATCATACTCTTCCAAACCTGTACGGTACAAACCAACGACCTCGAACTGTCGAATAATCTGTACTCGTTCGACGAAATTGACTTGTAGCTTGTCGCCAATACCTAATTTTAGTCGTTTTGCCGTCTGTTCAGAAATCAAAACCGAACGGGACATCGTGCTATCATTCCACGAAAGTGTATCTCCTTCGATTAAATATTTTTTTAAAAAACTCCAATCGTAATCTTTACCGATTCCCTTTAAAACAATGCCTTCGAGCTGGTCTCGAGTTTTGATAACGCCAGCTTTGTTCGCATACATTTGTATATGTCGAACACCGCCGATTGTTTGTTTTTCGACTGTAGCACTTAATCCCAAAAATCCATCAGGAACAGCTTGTCCTAAAATTGTTCTTTGGTCGTAATACGTAACTTTTGAAATGGTATCAAGAGAAGGATAAAACGGTTGTTTTGTTTCTAAAGGTAAGGCTTCAAATGAGTTATTAGAGCTTAAATGCTCGATATGAATATGTCCCCAAAATCCAAAAATCTTTTCACTAATTACTTGCTTAAATCCTGATACTAAGCCAGTAGTGACAATCATCACTGCAACAGACAAGGCAACCGCAGCAATCGCAATGCGAATGATATTCGTCGAAAATGTTTTTCGACCACTAAACGCCACTTTTTTAGCAATGTAGAATGGAAAGTTCAAATTTTGTTGTTTGAATGTTCGAGTGATTAATTATCCGAGTGTTTGCCGTTTGTCCCGAAATCTTGGTGATTTGCCGTCTTTGGATAAGGACAATGTCGGCAACCGCTTCCACAGCAATAACCTCTTTTAGCTAAAAATTCAGCTGTAAAAACATATAAGCCATTTTCGATGTAGTAATCTTTTCCTTTTTTCATAAAAATACGGTTGACGGTTGTAACGGTTGACGGTCGCTCGTTCCTCGCTTGACGGTTAACCACCGAGGTTTTGAGGCAAGCGGAAGATAGTTTAAATCAAAGGAATGAAAACACTTAGAATGAGCCATTTCACTTTATTGAAAGACTTATCTCCACCTCTTTTTTTTATTAAATTTTTGAGTGAAGCTCGTATTTTTTCTGCTTGATTTTCTAATTTTATTAGTAAGTTTTCATCAATATAGCCTACTTTATGAGCAATATGTAATTGTGTAATTACTTCTGCTGTTGAGCCTTTAGCAATATTAAGGAAATGAACAGCTTCTCTGTTTGTTCCCCGTTCGTCACCTTCTGCAATATTTGAAGCAATAGATACGGCTGCTCTTTGTATTTGGTTTGACAATCCAAAATCTTTAGAAAAAGGTAATTTTCGAGTAATATGATAAATATTAGCAGAAAGGTTCACGCTGTCTTCCCAGACTCTGAGTTCTTTGAATTTTCCCATTTTTAGTAAATTGTAAATGAAAGTTCTTAAAAAAGAATGACAATTAAAATTATAAAAAAAGACAAGAAAAACAAAAATTCCGTCAACCGTCAACCGTCAACCGTCAACCGTCAACCGTCAACCGTCAACCGTTACAAAGTTTCCGTCGGCATTTTTCTATCGACTTTACGAATCATACCACGCAAAACTTTTCCAGTTCCGCCAACTTCCACAAAAGAATCCACACCATCTGCAATCATATTTAACATCGTTTGTGTCCAACGGACAGGCGAAGTTAATTGAGCGATTAAGTTAGTTTTGATAGTTGCAGCGTCCGTTGTTGGTTTTGCATCAACGTTTTGATAAATTGGACAATTCGGTGTTTTAAACTCTGTGGTTTCGATAGCCGCTTGTAACTCTTCCCGAGCAGGCTCCATCAAAGGCGAGTGAAACGCACCACCGACAGGTAAAACTAAGGCACGTTTTGCACCAGCTTCTTTTAAAGCTTCACAAGCTTTATTGATACCTTCGATTGAACCAGAAATAACCAATTGACCTGGGCAATTGTAGTTGGCCGGGACGACAACTTCATCAATATCGGCACAAATTTTTTCTACTACTTCATCCTCTAAACCTAAAATCGCAGCCATAGTGCTTTCTTGCATTTCACAGGCTTTTTGCATTGCTAAAGCACGTTGTGAAACCAATTTTAAGCCATCTTCAAATGACATTGCACCGGCAGCAACTAAAGCTGAAAACTCACCTAAGGAGTGACCAGCAACGACGTCTGGCTGAAAATCATCACCAGCCATTTTGGCTTTGATACAAGAATGTAAAAAGATAGCAGGTTGTGTCACTTTTGTCTGTTTTAACTCCTCTGCTGTTCCTTCAAACATCACGTCTGTAATACGGAAACCTAATATATCATTGGCTTTTTCTAATAATTCTTTCGCAATATCAGAACTGTCATAAAGGTCTTTGCCCATTCCTTCAAATTGAGCACCTTGACCTGGAAAAACATAAGCTTTCATAATTTTACGGTTGATGGTCGCTTCGTTTGACAATAGACGGTGAATCGTCAACTAATCGACCTCTGTTTATATAATGTGAAATATCGCTTTTTTATTAATTGACCGTCAAGCGAGGAACGAGCGTCCGTTATTTTATAAGATTTAAAAATTCGTTTCGTGTTTCTACTTTATGAAATTCACCAGTAAAGGCAGAAGTTGTCGTCATCGAATTTTGTTTTTGTACACCACGCATCATCATGCACATGTGCTGTGCTTCGATAACAACGGCCACACCTTGAGGCTGCAAAGTATTTTGGATACAATCTAAAATCTGTTGTGTCAAGCGTTCTTGCACTTGCAAACGTCGAGCGAAAGCGTCAACAATACGAGGCATTTTACTCAAACCGACAATATGACCATTCGGAATGTAGGCAATATGAGCTTTTCCAAAGAATGGTAAAATATGATGTTCGCAGAGTGAATAAACCTCAATGTCTTTTACAATAACCATTTCATTGTATTCTTCGGCAAACATCGCACTTTTGAGAATTTCGGCTGGTTCTAAATCGTAACCATGCGTTAGAAATTGCATAGCTTTGGCGGCACGTTCAGGCGTTTTGATTAACCCTTCTCGATTGACATCTTCGCCTAATTCATCAATAATTTTACGGTATTTCTTTACTAATTTATTAGTCGTTTCTTCGTTGTATTGTTCGCTTTTCTTGTAATTCAACCTTAAGAATTATTGATTACTAATTATTAACTATTAACTATTGAGTTGATACATCATATTTAATACTTAATATTTAATACTTATTTTAAAATGTTTCCCCGTAATATTCACAAAAAATATTCTCAGTTTCCGTCAATTTGATGCAGTGTAATCGACAGCCGTACTCGGCGATAGGGGCTTCTAATTGTTGCCAAATCAAGATTGCTAAATTTTCAGTTGTAGGCTGCATTCCCTTCGGAATAAAATCCACATCTAAATTCAAATTAGAATGATCTAATTTATCTACCACTAATTTTTTTGCTAACGATTTTAACTCTTTAGCATCCATGACATAACCTCTTAAAGGATCGGGGTGACCTTTTACGGTGATAAATAATTGGTAATTATGACCATGCCAGTTTGGATTCGCACACTTTCCGAAAATCTCCAGGTTTTTATCATGCGACCAGTCATCTACCCAAAGTTTGTGGGCAGCGTTAAATGTTAATCGCCTTGTCAAATAAACCATTTTTTTATTGCTTTTAGTTTATGAAATGTACCCTCCAAAATACAGTTTTGGCGTACAAATTCAAAAATGAGTGCAAAAATACGAACTAAATACCATCTTTTGAATTTATCTGTTATTTTTAGCCTTTCTTTTGGTAAATTTTCATTCAACTTTGCATTCAACCTTTCATTCAAACATTGAGAAAACGTAGTTGTCATGTTCAATTTTTTATTAATATCAATAATATGGTTGCTCATTACAGCACTTTTCTATCTTTTAGGAAGGCTATCCATTTACAAACTATCGAGGGCAAAGCTATTTGAAATCGTAGCGGCCATTTCACTCAAAAGCACCTACATTTCTAAGCGTAGCCTTTTGAGAAGTTGGCATTATTTATTCTACGCTATGACACTTCCTTTTTGGTCATACGCTTTAGTAGAACTCAGTGAGCAGTTTAAACTTTTACAACAACGACTTTTTCAGCCATCGCTCGGCATATTTATAGCCGATACCGAGGCACTTTTTTTTACAATATTTCTTTTTTTAAGTATTGCTTTTTACCTATTATTAACCATATTTTTATTAAGAATTAGTCCTTTGCGTCCCAACGAATACTGGAAAAAATACCCAGAAGTAGCCACTATAAAACTACGGATCAAGCAGCTTCGTAATCGAGGTTTGATTATAAGCCTGTTGTTACAAATCCTATTTATTCATACGATGTTGAACTATACGATTATTAAAGATAGTCATCTTGTTGTTAATCGATTTGGAAATCTCAATGAAACAATCGTTCCTCTGAAACATATTAAACAAGTCAGTTTTTCGTATCAATATAGTGATAGGGTAGAACGAAATACTACGGTAATTGAAAGGCCGGTTTTTAGGATTGAGTATGAAGATAAAGAATATAATATTCACTTGGAAAAACTCAAGTTGTCGGATGCCGTTATTGAAAAAATGATGTTTAGGTTAGCTCAGGATAGTGTAAAAATTCAAGTTAATTATCCTGGTATTACGTTGAGGCAAAAATGGCAAGACTTTTATTCCAAAGAACAATATAATTATTTTATACAGATTTTTGATTATGCGAGTTTGTTGTCGGGCAACTTGACAGCACCAGTAAAAATGCAAGAAACCATAGCTATAGATAGTTTCAAAATACGAGTAGATTCGGTCATGTTTAGCGATAAAGCGAATATTGTCGAAAATTTGAAAGAATATCCGCTTTTAGTTTATGTGACTTTGACGAATGATCGTTCAGATACCACTTATTTTGGAACGATGATTAGCACAAAAATAGTTGATAGAAATCTCGAAGAATATGAAGGGAGTTTTTTTGCCAAAGACCTTAATTCGAGTGCAATTCCGCCGAATAAAACGATTCAAATTATGCGTGCGTATAATGTTCCTGCTATGTCAATTGACAATCTAAAATTAAGATATCAGCCTAATATTATGAAAGAGCAGTATATTTATTTTGAATTAGAATAGGTCTTTTAAGTCTTTAGACGACTCGAATACCTTCAAACTCTTCCCACATTGCCGTCATTTCCATATTTTCGTTATAAATTGCATTGAATGCAAACGGTCGATTTTCTAAGATATATTTATAAATTTGCCAATCACTCGGTGGCGTAGGGACGTTTAAAATATTATCAAAATCAATCCATTCCAGAGTGCCTTCATCACAAAAAGGTGGCTCAATATCCTCAATTTGTGCTAAATAAATATAACAAATCCAATTATATTTAATCGGAGAACTTTCTGTCAGCATTCCACAAAATTTAAAATTATCAATCTGCAAACCAGTTTCCTCAAATGTTTCTCGTCTTACGGCTGCCATCGGATTTTCATGTGGTTCAAGTTTGCCACCGACCGGCACATAGTGATTTATAAAAGGTGCTTTATTGCGATTTAGTAATAAAAACTTGTTTTGTGTCGTGTCTTGATATTGCAAAATGCACATGGAAGCGACACGTTTTAGCCCCAGAGGAAATTTCATTTGTTCGTCATTAGTTTGATTATGATTAGGGATTCAAATTTATTTTATAGTCTAACGACTCACTTTATTAAATTATCAGACTTGCCAATTAATTGGTTTTTTGCCTTGTTGTATTAATATATTATTGGTTTTTGAAAACGGTTTTGAACCAAAAAAGCCTCTGTGTGCTGATAAACCTGAGGGATGAACTGACTCAAAAATATGATGTTTAGATGTGTCTATTAAAGTTTTTTTCTTTTTTGCAAAACTTCCCCACAATAAGAAAATTAATCCTTCTCTTTCTTCGGATAATTTACGAATAACGGCATCTGTAAAAGTTTGCCAACCTATTTTTTGATGTGAGGCAGGTTGTTTATGGCGAACAGTTAGAAAAGCGTTTAATAAAAAAACACCTTGGTTCGTCCATTTTGTTAAATCTCCGTGTTTGGGCATCGTGAATCCGTCAATATCTGTTTGCAGTTCTTTATAGATATTTCTCAAAGAAGAAGGAATTTTTTCTCCAATTGGTACAGAGAATGACAAACCCATCGCTTGATTTGGGCCGTGGTAAGGATCTTGTCCTAAAATGACGACTTTTACATCAGGAAAGGGGGTGGAATTGAACGCATTAAAAATCAAAGGACCGGGAGGATAAATGATTTTTCCGGCTTTTTTTTCATTGATTAAAAACTGCTTAATCGTTGCAAAGTAAGGTTGTTGAAATTCATGCATCAACACTTTTTTCCAACTCTCTTCTATATTAACATTCGTAACTTTTACAGACATAATTTATTTAAAAGTGTTTAGTGTTTATTGAAGCCTAAAGTTAATTAGGTATTATTGATATTGAGAATTGTGGACGCAACGACTGATCCACTTTTGTATTCTTAATGGTTATTTATGTGTGTTGCGTTCTACATATTTATAACTGAAAAACATCTTGTCTAACCACAAAAAGATTCTATCTTGAAGAATACCGATGATGACAATTACAATCAAAACGGCGAAAGCAATATCAATACGACTTTGACGACGTGCTAACCAAATTGCTTCACCAATTCCACCGCTGCGATTGAGCATTTCTGCAATCGTAATATATGTCCAAGAAATAGCCGTTAAAACTCGAATATCGTCCGATAGTTTTGAAATTACAGCCGGTAAATAAACAGATTTTATGGTTTGCCAATTGGTCGCACCTAATGTGAAAACAGTTTTTAGATAAACGTCTTTAACTTCATCAATTCGTTGGACGACAACGGGAACGAGATAAACGATGATACCAAAAGCCAAAAAGGATACTTTCATTTCATTACCTAAACCTAACCAAATTACAAAAATACCAGTAACGGCTGTTAAGGGAATAAAACGGAAAGAATCAAAAATTCGTGAAAACAAACCCCTAAAAAGTGGAATTAAACCTAAAGCAAAACCTAATGGAATAGAAATACTAATGGCTACTAAATAGCCTAAAAGATTTAGAGTAACCGACTTTTTACTATTTACAAGAATGTATTCAAGGAAGGTAACTTTTTTCTTCTCCATTGTGTAAATAAATTCGGGCGCATCAGACTTTTCAGCCTTCTCTTCATTTTTAACTTTTTTCTTATATTCAAGAGTATAATTTCTTGTAGGGTTGACAAATGATTGTATAACAGACATTGGAGAAGGTAAAACAGCATAAACTCGTTTCTTTTTTAAACCAAATTTTGCTAGTTCCGCATCGGTTTTTTGAGCCAATTCTTTTTCGTTATCTAACAAAATGGAATCGCTGTCATAATAACTTCTATCTGCGATCTCGAGATTTTCTTGGTCGATTTGTGTGACTCTTACTTCTGATTTCAGATGTGCTAAAAGTGTCCATAAACCTAATAAGAGCAGGACTCCAACTATCGAAAATAGGATGTTTTGTTGTGAGGAAAGCGAACCTCGTAGTTTGAATAAGTTATTCATTTCGTATTTATTCGGATGTTTTACAATTCGGATTTGAATCAAAACAATATTAAGCTAATTTTTGAACATTTAAAAATTGAAATGAAAAATCCTTACGCTTATTATTTTTTGAATAATAATTGTAAGGATTTTTTGAATGTTTGTAAGGCAGTGGTAATACCGCTTGTTTTACATTAATTAACTTTAATAATTCGTTGTGTTGTACTGACTTTTCCATCTTGTACGATACGAACGAAATATACTCCAGGATTTAAGTTATTTCCAATTTGCACCAATCCTTTTTTGTCGTCTAATACCTTAGTTTCCATTTGTTGTCCTACGACGTTGAATATTTCTAAGATGGCGTTACCGCTTTCAAGTTCATAGTCAATTGTAATATTTTCCGCAAAAGGATTTGGATAAACCTTGATATTGACGGTCAATTTATCAATAGAATTTGTATTGTCAGGTTGTCCTTCATAGATTTCAAATCCATCAACACCAGCTTCGACAACATGACCTGATCCTTGTAAATCTTCTGTTTCAATAATAAAACGCATTGTGTTTGACGGCACGATATAATCTTTCAAGCGATAATCTCTTGCTGTCCAATTAGGGTCAGATAGCGTAATTGTTTCGATAGTAACCGTCGAGTCACCATTAAATATCTTTAAAGTTAACGCATCATTAGGAGTGCCACTTCCACCGACATTAACAAACCAAGTTTGCACAGCTAATCGAGGATCGTTATAGGTGGTAACATCAAATAGTGGAGAAAGTAAACGAACTTGACCATTATCTACATCGTCATCAGCTACGGATGAACCTGTATTTCCTGTCACATAACATTGCGTTCCAATATCATTTGCGATATCGTCTTCAGGAGCAACTTGCCCATAAGTCGTGTTCGAGGTACCGAGCGGTTCTCCTCTTTCCCAGCTTCCTGTTTGAGCATTTCCGGCACTTAACCAGCCAAGATCTAAAGCAAATTCATCACGATAACCGGTAGTTAACTCAATGGTAAAGTTAGCATTTGATAAGTCTAAGGTTGTATCTTGTACCAATTTGGTATGAAAGCCCCATTTTCCTGTAAGGATATCATAATTTCCATTAAATATTGAGGTCGAAAAATTACCATTAGCATCGGAGGTAAAATCATAAGTACTTGTCAAGCTCTGTAAGGTGATTTCGGCATTTTCAATCGGTGTACCTTGTTCATCGATTACCGTTCCGTTGATCGTGAAAGGAGTAAGCGGTGACAATTGAAAGTCCTGAATTGTTAAAACACCATTTGATAAAGTAACAGTAGCGGAAGCAGCAGCATAGCCAGATGCAACTGCGGTGACGGTGTAAGTACCTGCGGTCGCAATTCCTGTTTCGTAATGACCAAATATATCTGACTCATCGTTTGCTAATGTTCCAGAAATCGAAATATCAACATTGTTAATTGTATTTCCTGTTACCGCATCGGTTACATTTCCTTCTAACCAACACGCACGAACATAAGTCGGTTGAAATATATATAATCCGCTGTTAATGTCTGATACTAAAATTTTGCCTGATGGCAAATAAGGATACGCTCCCCATGAACCATTAAAACCACCTGAACTTGTGAAGTAAGTATCAAAATTTCCAACTTCAATTAAGTTGGTCGGGCGGCTTCCATCCACCAAAATTAATCCATCTGTGTAGTAAGATACGATTAAAAAATCGTCCCAAACGTGTACGTTATGCGGAATGACACCTTGACCTAAGGTTTGTAAAGGTTTGAATAAATCTAATTCAATGATATTTGTTGGATCAGAAACATCATAAGCACCTACGGGGGCGTTTGGTTTTTCATCAGTTGTAAATAGTACTTGACTATCGTCACTTAGCCAAACATTATGAGCAAATGAGAAGTCAGTTTGTTGGCTACCTAAAAATACTGGATTAGCTTTGTTAGAGACATCATAAATCGTAAATTCGCCAGCATAAATATCAGCGGTATATAAAGTATCTCCTCGAGCGTAGCAATCATGTGAATAATTATTTGGAGTCGCTCCAACGTAAATTGGCGTACCAGGAGTCGTATGAACATCTAAAATCATTACCCCTCCAACGCCTAAGTTGGCACCCGAAATATAAGCATATCCATTTTCATCAATCCAAATATTGTGAGCTTTGTTAAAAACGCCCGATTGACCATTGACAGTTAGTGTCGGTTGCCAATTCGTTGACGTAACGCCATTTGGTAAATTCGATAAATCAATAACGACTAATCCATCTGTTCCGACATCAGTCGTCACATAAGCATATTGTCCCCACGTTTTAATATCTCGCCATGTAGAGTTTGCACCCGGAACATACCCAACTTGCACAGGATTAGCCGGATCGGCTAAACTAACGATAGATGTACCATTGCGTAAGCCGATAATGGCGTATTCTACTCCCGAACTATCGGCATAACCCCAAATATCATTGGCATCTTCTGAATATTGTAAACTGCCAACTAAGGATACGTTTAAGTTTTGTGCAGAAACTGTTAGTGAGAACATTGAGAATGCTGTTAGTAGCATTCCATAAAATAGTTTTTGTAGCATTATTTCTAAGTTTTTAATTTTTAAATCGGTGAGGATCGATTTAAAATAATATTTGTTTTTGTAATGATTGTACAAATGATTGTAAAAATAGTTGATTCTATTCAATTAATGGTATTTAAGAAGTTTCTTATTGATTTTAAGAAAGGTTTAAGCACAAACAAAGCGAAAAAGGTGCTACTTCCGAAGAAGTAACACCTTTGTATATAGAAAATTACTATTGTAAATTATCTTAGAAATTTACTCTTAAAGTAGTATTCCAAGTACGACCGAATCCGAAGAATCCACGGTTATCGTAGAACTCATTGCGATCAGTAGTAGCAGGGTCATCTAAAATGTTAGTATCTAACTCAGCGATATATTCTGTATCTAATAAGTTATTTACATTGAATCCTGCTGTTAAGTTCAAGCCTGATACTTCAAAGTTGTAGAACAAACCTGCGTCTAATAAACCGTAAGATGGTAATTGAGCGATTTGACCACCAGCTGTTAAGAATTGGCTATCATCTACATCGTATTGAGCGAATAATCTATCCGCATAGAAGTAAGATGCATAGATTTTTAAACCTTCTGTAGGCATGATGTTAGCCGCCAAACGGAAAGTCGTTTGTGCTGCATCACCTACTGGTAAACCTGTTGCGAAGATAGTTAACTCACCTTCTGGCTGTTGAGTGTCTAAGTTTGTACCTGTTGCAGTGAAATCACTAGCATATTCCCAGTTGTTTAATGATGCCATGAAGTCAAATGACAACATTTTGATAGGTGCATAATTACCTTCGATCTCTAAACCTTGGTGTAACTGTGATACATCATTGAATAAGTATAATACATCTTGAGCTTGAGCATTCTGAATAGTTTGATCAAACTGACGGTTACCCCAATTTGTGCGGTACAAGTTTACGTTTGCACGGAAACTTTGACTACGGAAACCATAACCTAATTCAAATGCAGTGATTTGTTGATTTGCAACATCAGGGTTAACATCGTTCACAAAGTTGATGAAAACATTATCAAAAATTGGCTGACGAGAAATCAAACCAGTATTGAAAAATACATTGTGTTGATCGTTGATGTTATAGTTAGCACCTAATTTCAACATTCCACCCAAGAAGTTTTGCCAATCTGAAGTTTGTGCAGGATCAGAATCTAAGTAGTTGAAGTAATCAACACGCTTGAATCCTTGATTAGAACCGTTAACAGTAGCAAATAATGACACTTTGTCTGTAGAGTATTCTACTTGTGCGAAAGCACCTAACCAAGATACCAAACCATCATTCCAATAGTTTAATACATTATTTCCTGTTTCATAGCTATCATCGTTGAAGCTACCAAACTCAGCTGGTGACTCTGTAGTGATATAGTTTTCTGGATTGTTATCATCTGCTGTAGAAAGATAAGCATTGTTGCCCAATAAGTTCTCTACACGACGATAGTGAATCCCTTTGTAGTAACGACCATCAATACCTGCTGTCAAAATAACATTATCAGATAATTCATGTGTCAAAGTTGATAAAACTCCATACCAGTTGTGAGAGTTCATAGACGCACGACGAATGAATCCATCTCTTCCACTACTTGCAGTATATTGAGTACCATCTGCATAGTTAGCATCAGGAGATTTTACACCCAATGTAGCTGTATCAGCTGGTAAAGTTTGTCCTTTATTATAAGCGACAATTCCTTCCCAATTTACTTGACCATTAGCATCACGTAATCTTGCATCTGTATCAAAGATTGAACCTGGGTTACGGATACGACCACGAGGACCTGTTCCACCACCACGACCATAAGATGCGTAAGCTGAAGTCTTAACGTTAGTTTTTTCGTTGATTGTCCAGTAATGGTTAACGAAGAATTTTGGTTTGTGGTAGAAGTTTCTTCTCCAAGAGAACTCTTCTCCATTTAATTGACCATACAAGTGATTGAAACGAATACCACTATTAGCAAAAGTTTCATTTGTATTGTCAGGATCTACGTAAGTACGTAAAGTTACACCATCAAATGCACCTACTGTACGTTGGTGATGCCATTGAGGTGCACCTAAACCAGTTAATACAATTGTGTGTTGTTTGTTGAATGTTTTTGAAATCGAACCGAAGTAAGAATATGCACGGAACTTCGTACCATCAACATAACCGTCACCACGAGTGTGTGTACCTTGGAAAGTCAAAGCCCAACCGTTATCCATCAAACCTGTAGATAAAGATAAACCATACTTTTGATAACCATCGTTACCAGCAGATAAGGATACTTGACCACCTTGTTCTCTTTCAGCAGGATTTGTGATAATGTTGATAGAACCACCAACAGTAGGTACTGCTAATTTTGTAGCACCTAATCCACGCTGTACTTGAACAGTAGAAGCCACATCAGCTAAACCAGCCCAGTTTGACCAATAAACCCAACCGTTTTCCATATCATTAACAGGAATACCGTTAATCATAACTGCTGTATTTCTTTGATCAAATCCACGAACATTGATACGAGAATCACCAAATCCACCACCTGACTTCGTCACGTAAACAGAAGGCGTGCTTCTCATAATCTCAGGAAATTCTTGATTTCCTGTCAATTGTTGAATCTGCTCCGATTTGATTGTAGAAACAGCAACAGGAGTTTTACGGTCTGTTGCGATTGATGCAACAACGTTTACTTGCTGTAAACCGATAGCCGAAGATCCTACTTCAATTGTTCCTAAATCTGTAGAACCACCATTTTTTACTTCTACTGTTTGCTTCAATGTAGCATAACCAATATAAGTAATAACAATAGTTTGAGAACCAGAAGGAACATCTGAGATAGTAAAATTACCATCGAAGTCAGACAATGTTCCGATTGTAGTTCCATCTACAACTACGCTGGCAGAAATTAATGGCTCACCATTATCGGTGTCTACTAATTTACCAGTAATTGTACCTTGTGCAAAGGTAACTGCACTAACAAATAGTGCGAACACGAATGTTAAAAGTTGTTTCATATTTAACTAATTTTGGTTTAGTTTGCCGCAAATTTACATTAACATTTTCATTAAATAAAAATGATTTTCGTCAAATAATTTAAACTTCACAATTTGTTTACATTTCCAACAGAATACTTTCATTAAAATGACGATTGACGGAATAAACAAGTTGTTGATATTTCATCAATCGAATATTAGAACTCGATCGGAACTTCCACAATCGTTTTTTCCCAGCCTAAGTACATTTTTGCACCATTAGTGGACTTTTCGAATGTAATCGAAAAAGATTCAATTATCTCTTCCGATTTTCTGGAGGTTACTTCTGTCCGAATTACATCATTGCTTTTTTTGTATTGATAAGCTCCCCATTGATTGAGTTCGGAATTAATGATGACAGTCCAGGTGTCTTCTGTCGGAATAGTAAATAAGGTGTACGTTCCTGCTTTTACGGGTTTTCCACCGATTTTAACATCTTTAGAAAAAGTAATTTCAGTTGCTTCATTTGCACCTGTTCGCCAAACTTTATCATATTTAACAATACCACCAAATACTTTTCTTCCTTTCACTTGAGGTCGGCTATACACGACTTTGACAATTTTATCGCTTCCTCGTTTCGGAAAACTTGTAATATCTGCCGGGCTTTTATCTAAAGGAGAGAAATTTTGAGCAAAAGCTGTTGTTGAAGATATTAGTAAACACATCATTGCAAAAGCTGCAATTAAACTTAATTTTTGAAACATTGCTTTAATTTTTGTTGAGGTGAACATTATAAATAATGGACATCAAATGTAATTATTTTTGGAATCAACATTAAGAACATTAAAAAGTTTTTGATTAATGGTTTTTGATTAGAAACTTAGAAACCGTATCGAGTTGCCGATTAAGGAGCTGAAAGAAGTTATAAAATGAACAGCGTTTTCGACCATCTTTTTCAGCCATCTTTGTAAACGAATTTGTCGTCAAGTTATAAATAACAACCTACTTTCTATATATTAGATTTTCTTAA
>Ga0075467_10002252_pt1 | contig 15281 bp, 10 predicted proteins | sample DEB08_DNA_9_FD_75067 | JGI IMG/M metagenome (GOLD analysis project Ga0075467, IMG submission 75067) | Aqueous microbial communities from the Delaware River and Bay under freshwater to marine salinity gradient to study organic matter... | ecosystem: Environmental > Aquatic > Marine > Coastal ... | reverse complement strand
GGCGGGGATGACGTGCGAATGGACTCGAAGAATGAGTGGATTGTCGGGATCGAGGCCTTGATCATTCGCTCGGTTAAAGAGGGCTGGACCTTTGAAGAGGTCGCGCAGAGAGCGGGTTTTTCTGAACGACACTTACGTAACCGATTCGAGCAGCAGATGGGCCTGTCATTGCGAGACTACCGCAGCAACTACCAGTTGCACACGGCGATCTCTCTGATGCGTGATATGTCACACAGCCTTTCGGATATAGCGGAGTTGAGTGGCTTTAATTCTCAGTCAGTGTTCACACGCTTCATACGGCGCATGGCGGAGCTGACTCCGCGCGAACTCTGTCGGCAAGTCAGGCAAGGGCGCTACGAGCCGAGCTGATCGGTGCGCCTTCGGCGAGTGATAGTGGTAGTGACAGTGATACTGTAGCCACGGCACTCTGCTGCCGTGTTTTTAATACGAAGGCCTTATACCATCCTGTGCCTCAAACTGGTAAAATATTAACCGCAGATACACGCGGATTAACGCAGATGAATTTACACCCAATTCGAGTTTAAACCTGCGTTTATTTGCTTCGCCCTTTGGTTGAGTGTCGCTTCGCTCGAACGCGTGCATCTGCGGTTACAGCAAACGAATGGTGAGGACATGCGAATTATACCATCAAAAGTTAGTTGCTAGCCTTAGTGTTCTAGAATCTCGACTTCGTAACCGTCGGGATCGGTGATGAAGGCCATTTTTTTACCATTCGTGAATTTCTCGCGCCAGTTGCTTGGCCACAGGTCGAGCGTGAGGTCGAGGCCTTCGAGCATTTCGCAGTAGGCGACGATATTATCGACGCGGATACAGGTGTGGATCAGATCTTCGGGCACCTTGACGACGTAGTCGGGCGAGTGTGTGAGCTCCAGATTGTGCGCGCTACCAGGGATTTGTAAGTGAGCGAGCTGATTCCCCGACGGGGACTTATCGGTGCGGCGCAGGACGGTAAAGCCACAGGTCTGGCAATACCAGTCGATCGACTGTTCTAGGTTCGAGACACGTATACGAGTATGGTCAAAAGTAATTGGCATAGGAAGGATACAGTGGGAACTTTAGTGGGGTCGTCAATCAGTTGTGTTGGCTGCGAATGATAAGTTTGATGACTTACCAGTTGACCGATGTATCTTGCGGTAGCGCCCAGGAGCCATGCCGAACAGTTTTTGAAACTCGCGAGTGAAGTGGCTGTGGTCGTAAAAGCCGACATCTTGCGCGATCTGGCTCACGGTATTGTCACTGTGCATTAAAATCTGGCTGGCGCGGGTTAGTCGGTAGCGAATTAGAAATCGGGACGGGGTTTGCTCGAATACGATACGAAAACGCCGCTCAAATTGACTGATGGATAGGCTGGCGACTTTGGCTAGATCCGCCATTCCGATCGGTTCGGCGTAGTGCCGATTGATATGATCGACCACCGCATTCATACGTCGATAGGGCTGCCATGCATTGTCGCTGCGCTCAAAGTCGCGCATGCAGCCGATGATGCCGACGCAGTTGCCGCTATTGTCGTAGAGTGGGAACTTACTGGTAACATGCCATGAGACCGAGCCGTCGGGATTCGCCACCAGCTCAACACGGCGGGGGATCGGTTCGCCGCTGTCGATGACTTGTGCGTCATCTTTGGCGTAGTGCGCAATCATGTAGCTGGGGAAGAAATCAAAGTCGGTCTTGCCGATCAACTCGTCCTCCGATTTGAGACCGAGCTTTTCGAGCTGCAAGTCATTGGCTCCGATAAAGCGCCCCTCGCGGTCTTTCATGAAAAAATAGACGTCACCGAGCGCCGAAAAAAGTGCGAGAATACTACTCGGGTTAAGGTTTTGATGCAGCGGTAAGGAATCTGATTTCATGGCTTGATGGATGCACTTTCAGTGTGATGCTGAAAATATACACAAATATGCGGAATATTTCCAAGGCTTAAACGTGCTCGGTATGGTATCTTCTTAAGTCTACTCTATGCGATTTGGCCTCAATACCTTTCTTGTCAGCTCTGGTTTTACAGATGCCGACTTACCTCTACTGCAAACATTCAAGTCCTACGGTGCGGATGTCATTGAGCTCGCGATCGTCGAGCCTGCTGCGGTGTCGGTGCCTTTGTTGATTGAGGCGCTGGCTGTTTCTGGGCTGAAGCAGCCGGTTGTCTGTGGTGCGTTTTGCCCTGGGCGTGATTTGCGCGGAACTGAAGCGGAACAACTCGCCTGCGTGCAATACATATCCGAGCTCATCAAACTCGCGCCGCAGCTTGGTGCCACTGTGGTCTGTGGCCCAATGTATTCAGAAACGGGCCGTGCAGGGCGTCATTCGCCGGAAGAGCGCGAGGCACAATTAGCGCAAATCGCGTCGCATTTGAAACCACTCTGTCAGCAGGCCGAAGCGGCCGGGGTGATCTTGGCCATAGAGCCATTAAACCGTTTCGAGACAGATTGCATCAATACTTTAGGGCAAGCAGTGGAGTTAATCGACCGTGTCGGTAGTCCCGCCTTGAAAATACACATCGATACCTTCCATATGAATATCGAGGAAGACGACTCGGCTGCAGCCATCCTTAAATACGGCCAGCATATCGGCCATGTGCATGCCAGCGCGAGTCACCGCGGCCTGCTCGGGCAGGATCAAGTGGACTGGGACGGTGTGCTCTCTGCCTTACAGACGATCGGCTACGACGGCGACATCGTGATCGAAAGCTTCTCTGAAGATAATGAAGTGATCGCCCGTGCAGCCGCGATCTGGCGTCCTTTATATGACAGTCCGCAGCAACTGTCGGTCGAGGGCCTAGAATTTCTTAAAAATAGTTGGAAACAACTCTGCTCCAAGCACTGTCAACCTGCATAGTTACTATGAAAGCCAGTCATATCCTTAGAATTCTAGGTTACCTGCTCATTTGCTTGTGCGGTATGCAAGCCGTGTCTGCTGGCACCACCAAGGAAATTATCTTTCTCGCTGGCAAGAAGAGCCACGGCTATGGGGCGCATGAGCACCGCGCTGGCTCGATGTTACTGGCTCGCTGCCTCAATGACAGCGGCCTCGATGTGAAAGCTAGTGTCGTGGCTATTGGCGCTTGGCCGGAAATAGCTGAGTCTTATTTGGCGCCCGATGCGATTGTGATGTATTGCGATGGTGGTAAAGGCCACATTGCAAAGGCGCACCAGGATAAGATCCAGGCATGGGTGGACGATGGTGTGGGGGTCGCCTGCCTGCATTATGGCGTAGAAGTTGAGCCTAATGTATTAGGTCAAACCTTCCTTGATTGGATCGGTGGCTATTTTGCAATCGGCTGGTCAGTGAATCCACATTGGGATGCGAGCTTTGATGAGTTTCCCGAGCACCCAATCACCAATGGCGTGCAACCGTTTACGATTCGCGACGAGTGGTACTACCACATGCGTTTTCAGCCCGACATGGAGGGCGTCACGCCGATTCTCTCTTCCTTGCCACCGATCGAGACCTTGACTTCGCGGGCCCACGATAAGAATCGCGGCAGCAATCCAGCAGTGATGGCTGCAGTCAGTGCTGGAAAAAAACAGCATGTTGCCTGGGCCTATGAACGTCCCGACGGTGGACGTGGCTTTGGCTTTACTGGCGGTCACTTTCACCAAAACTGGCAGCAGGACGATTTTCGTAAGACCGTGCTCAATGCAATCGTATGGACTGCCAAGGGCGATGTCCCCGCAGACGGGGTGCCGTCGCGCACGCCGAGCGATGCTGAGCTAGAGCTTAACCAAGACTATCCCGAGCGAAAACCTAAGAAATAGAATTTAATTCAAACCAAAATAATACCAATGACACGTTACCTTAAAACATTTTTTCTGTTCGGAGCCGCTTGCATAATCGCCAGCTCTGCAATTGCCAAAGCCACTCCAGCACCTGCCATCAAGGCGCTGTTAATTACCGGCGGTTGCTGCCATGATTACGATAATCAGCGAGAAATTGTTCCCATGGCAGTGGATCTTTACTCCAAGCAAAAAGTTGAATGGACGATCGTGCACCAGCGCACCAAGGCCGTGGATGCGATACTTGAGTTTTACAAGAACCCAGGGTGGGCCAAGGGGTACGATGTGGTGGTGCACAATGAATGCTTTGCCGCGATCAACGATGCCAACTACATCGAAGGTATTCTGCAGCCGCACATTGACGGCGTGCCGGCGGTGTTGGTGCACTGCTCGATGCATAGTTACCGCGGCGGCCCGGCGGCTGAGAAATGGTTCGAATTCTGTGGGGTGCATTCCGCGCGGCATGGCCCGCATCACGCATTTGAAGTGCAAATCATCGCGCCCGAGCACGAGATCATGCAGGGCATGAGCAACTGGACGACGCCGAAGGGCGAATTGTATTTCATTAAAAAGGTCTTTCCGATGATGACGCCGCTGGCTGAGTCGAAGTCAAACCAGACCGGTGAGATGCATACCAACATCTGGGTCAATGAATTCGGCCCCAACAAAACTCGCGTATTTGCCACCACCATCGGTCACCACAACGAAACGATGCTGCAGGATCAATATATGCAAATGATCACTCGCGGGTTGTTATGGGCAGCAGGCAAACCCGTCGCTGAAAATATTAACTCCGTTAAAAAATAACATTATCCCGTCAATATGAACAATTTTACACGTCGCGATTTCGTTAAAGCAGCAGCACTTTCTACCGCAGCAGTTTCCACATTTAATATATTGGGTGCTCAGACAGCGGGCGGTATCAATACCAGCGAAATTAAGGTCGGCTTGATCGGCTGTGGCGGGCGCGGCACTGGAGCGCTCAATAATTTCAAGGAAGCCGCTCAGTTGCTCGGCATTGAGGTCGAAGTCGTCGCAGTTGCGGACGCTTTTAAAGACAAGGTCAATGGCGCGGTTAAGAAGTTTGGGCTGTCTGTCGAGCAGGGACATTTCGGATTTACTGCGTATCAAATTGTCGCGAATTCGGATGCCGAAGTTGTGATCATGGCGACGCCACCAAACTTCCGCCCAGTGCACTTCGAGGCCTGTGTCGAAGCAGGTAAGCACTGCTTTATTGAGAAGCCTGTCGCAGTCGATCCCGTGGGTGCCCGAAAGGTCATCGAGGTTGGTGTACTTGCTAAATCGAAGGGCCTCACAGTCGTTGCCGGCACGCAGCGTCGCCACCAGAAGAACTACCTCGATATGGTCTCGAAGGTGAAGGCCGACGCGATCGGCCAAATCGTCGGAGGTGTGATCTCTTGGGATATGGGCGTGCTTTGGAAAGTATCACGCAAGCCAGGCATGAGTAACGCAGAATTTCTTGCACGTAACTGGCTCAACTTTACTGAGATGTCGGGCGATCATATTTGCGAGCAACATGTGCATCAGATGGATGTAACGAATTGGGTCATGGGACGTCCTCCGAAAACATTTTTAGGTTATGGAGGTTGCGCGCGTCGCGAGATTGCAGGCGGCAATCAATTCGATTTTTTCAGTGTCGATATGGATTACGGTGATGGGATTCACATCCATAGCCAATGCCGTCAGATTGACGGTTGCTATAACCGAGTAGGCGAGAGCTATCGCGGCACGACAGGTTACACGACTGGCACCAAGGTCAGTGGTAAGGATGTCTCGATCGATCCAGCAGTGGTTCAGCATAGCTCTGGTATGATTCAAGAGCATGTTGACTTGCTCAGCAGTATTCGTGGCAAAGGAGAGCCGCTCAACCGCACACGCGAGGTGGCTGATGCGACGATGTGCGCGATCGGTGGCCGTATCTCTTCTTATACCGGACAGATGGTGCGTTGGGTTGATCTGACTACCAATACCAAGTCTCCGTTTTATAATTTAACCCTCGCACCCGCAGCGCTCGACTTCGAAGTCGGTGATGTGGCAATGCCAGACGAATCACCCGCTTTGCCAGGCAAAGAAAAACAATGGCGTGAGCGTGGGTAATCTCATAGGTGTAATTGCGAAAGTTGTTACGTGGCGTCGTCGCTTGCAGCGGCCCAGTAGTCAAGGCAGCACTCAAATTGGCTTGTGCAAGCGCAGACGCCACGAGTTCAACGGCTTCAACTATTATTGTCACAAATTTTTGAAATTATACCCTAGCCTTAGGCTAGCTTCGATCTGCGATTGAACACCGTGCTCTGTCGCTTCACCATCAATTAATTAAACCTGTATAGTATGCCACGAACCTTCCAATCCTTGAGTCTTTTCCTGCTCGCTGCTTGCAGTGTGTGGGCAACTGACAAGCCCAACATCATCATCTTCCTGGTCGATGACATGGGAGTGATGGATACGTCGGTGCCGTTTATCACAGACGCCGACGGAGAGCCGATGGTCTATCCGTTGAACGAATGGTATCGCACGCCGAGCATGGCGCGCCTTGCCGCGCAGGGCACACGCTTTAGCACCTTTTATGCGCAAAGTGTCTGCTCGCCGACCCGTGCGACAGTAATGAACGGGCAAAACGCCACGCGTCATGCCACCACGCAGTGGATTGCGCCTAGTCGCAACAACCGTGGCCAGTTTGGGCCTGAGGCTTGGAATTGGTCCGGCTTGAAAAAAGCCGATGTCACCTTGCCGCGTGTATTACAAGGCGCAGGCTACCGCACCTTGTTTCTAGGCAAAGCACACTTCGGACCAGTGGGTTCGGAAGGGGAGGATCCTTTGAACCTCGGCTTCGATGTGAACATTGGTGGCGCCGCTTGGGGGCAGCCCAAGAGTTACTATGGGCAGGATCATTATGGCAATCATCCCAAGTATGGGGAGAAGGTGACGCATCAGGTGCCGCATCTGAAGGCGTACTTTGATACCGATACGTTTTTGACAGAGGCACTTACCTTGGAAGCCAACAAGGAGATATCCAAATCGGTTGAAGCTGAAGAGCCGTTCTTTCTGTTGATGTCGCACTATGCCTTGCATTCACCGTTCCATTCGGATCCACGCTTCGCTCAGAACTACCAGGATTCTGACAAGTCAAAGCAGGCGAAGGCCTTTGCGACTTTGGTCGAGGGCATGGACAAGTCACTTGGCGACATTATGGATCACCTTGAGATACTCGGCGTTGCTGAGGATACATTGATTTTCTTTCTTGGTGACAATGGCAGTGACGGTCCGCTCGGAGGCACGCATAAGGTCGCTAGCTCAGCGCCGCTACTCGGTAAGAAGGCCACGCACTACGAAGGCGGCATGCGTGTGCCGTTCATCGCCGCGTGGGCAAAGCCAGATGCATCCAATCTCGAGCAGCAACGCCTACCGATTGCGCAAGGCACGATTCAGGCTCAGCTCGGCACGATCATGGATCTGTATCCGACGATCCTGGAAGTCGCCGGTGCGACCAATCCAGCTGGTCATATCTACGATGGTTACGGCTTGGGAAAACTGCTTTGCGGTCAACGCGATGAGGCACACCCCGAGGTTTTTTTAATGCACTTCCCGCACGACCATCGCAGCAAGTATTTTACCAGCTATCGCAATGGCGATTGGAAGCTCGTCTATCATTACTATCCGAAGATGAACAAGCAGAGCTCGCACTATGAGCTGTTTAATTTGAAGGACGATTTTGCCGAGTCGCAAAACTTGGCGGATTCGAATCCAGAAAAACTCTACGTAATGGTGCAGGCCATGATCGCTCAACTAGAAGCAGAAGAGGCCTTGTATCCGGTTGATGCCGACGGCAACGAACTGCACCCGATTCTCCCATCTATTTAACTCAATCCATCACCTCAAACTATTATGAAAAAGAAATCATTGTCACAGACCACCGCGACGCGTCGCGACTTCATGCAGAAAAGTGCCCTCGCAGGCGCCGGGCTTTTACTCATGCCTTCGGGCTCATTATTTGGCGCAGGCGCTGCCAGTAACCGTCTCAACATCGCGCTGATCGGTGCCTCTGGTCGTGCGCGCGCACACTATGGCACGCTCAAGGGGGAGAACGTCGTCGCAGTCTGTGATGTGAACGAAAACAATCTGCCAGACGCGATGCAGCATTTTCCGAAAGCCAAGGTCTATCAGGACTGGCGTAAATGCCTCGATCATCCCGGTATTGATGCGGTGCTGTGTTGTACGCCAGATCATCATCATGCGTTCATCGCCAACTGGGCGCTAAATCGTGATCTGCACATTTATATGGAGAAGCCGCTGGCCATTGCGGTCCACGAAGCGCGGACTGTGCGTGAGACCTATCTGACCAAGCAGGGCAAGCTCGCGACCCAGGTGGGTATGCAGCGTCACGCCGAGGATAATTTTGCTCGTCTGCGTGAGATGATTCACGACGGTGCGATTGGCAATGTGAAGGATGTCCACGTATGGGGAAATCGCCAAATCCCACGCCCGGGCTATCTGCCCGGTGGCAGTGCCGTGCCTTCGACATTGAACTGGGACCTCTGGCTCGGCCCCTCGCCAGAGCATCCATTTAATCCAGAGTATGTGTCGCGCAATAACGGCTCCAATTGCTTGAACTGGAATATGTATTGGGATTTCGGTATCGGCCAGATGGGCGATATGGGCAGTCATACCATGGACATTGCTTGGAATGTGCTCGACGCCAAGCTGCCGACTTCAATTAAGTCGAGTTCACCGGAGCCATTTAACCCGGGCGTTACGCCAGTGAACCTGACATGCTCGTATAAATTCGCCGCGAATGATTGGCGTGGCGAAACACGAGTCACTTGGTATCAAGGCGGCGCGATGCCGAAGTCGCCGTCTAGTTGGGTCGATATTAACAAAATCGGGCATGGCGCGCTGTTTAAGGGCGACAAGGGCTTCGTGATTGCTGACTTCCAAAACCGCTTGCTGTATCCATCCGGTAAAGAGACGGATCTGACCTATTACAAGCCACGCAGCAAAGCTGAGATCACGCCGCCGCTAGGGAACTTCCAAGCGCAGTGGACCAAAGCCTGTAAGAGCAACAATCCGGCCGAGACGGCTTGTAACTTTGAATACAGCGCGGACATGATCGAGACCATGTGCCTCGGGCTCGCTGGCTTCCGTGCGGGAACCGACTTGGAATATGACGGTGCCAAGGGTGTGGTGACCAATAACGCCGCGGCCAACCAATACCTGACCAAGCCGTATCGTGCAGGTTGGACGATGAATGGCTAAGCGAGCGCATTGATTTTCAGCCGTATGCACTTTGTTGGGTATGCGGCTTTTTTTTATTTTCATTGCGCACATTTCATTGCGGTATGATATCAACTTTCAATGCAGTTTGATATGTTCCTGGCATAAAGCCAGTCACTACAATTTCTAGAAGCGAGCGGGTTTATCCCGCAATTTTTTCAGCGTCATTAAGGTCACATATTAATAGATATTCTATGAAACGTCACATTCTTTCAGCCCTGCTTTTCATCACAGGTGCCTGTATTTTCAGCAGCATTACCGCGACGGCAGTCAAGCCAGCAAAGACGCCCAATGTCATCTACATCCTAGCCGATGACCTCGGCATGGGCGATCTGGGTTGCTATGGGCAGCAAAAGCTTAAGACGCCGAACATCGATCGCCTGGCCGACGAAGGCATGCGTTTTACGGATCACTACTCAGGCAACACGGTTTGTTCGCCCTCGCGTGCCGTGCTGATGACGGGGCAACATCCCGGCCATGTGCACTGCCGTGGCAACGGCAGCGAAAACGGCTTCGCGCTGGACTCGGAAATGACGACCTTGCCGCGTCTATTTAAGGACGCTGGCTACGCGACCGGCGCCTTCGGCAAGTGGGGCCTCGGTATTACCAGCGACACCGGCGCACCCAATCCATTGACGCACGGCTTCGATCACTACACCGGCTGGAAGAGTCAAATGATCGCGCACACCTATTATCCCACGTCCTTCGTGCGCGATGGTGTTGAGGTGCCGCTGGAGCAGGGCACTTTTGTGCACGATCTGATCATGGCGGATGCATTCAAATTCGTTCAAGACAGCGTCGAAGCCGAAACGCCGTTCTTTTGTTACATCCCGACTGCTGTGCCGCATGCCGCGATGCACGCACCCAAAGCACTGCATGGGAAATGGCGTAAGGTGTATCCACAATTTGATGACAGAGTCGGTAAGTACGGCGCGGGTCCAGGTGAGAACACTCCCAATGTGCAAAACCCGATCGCAGGCTTTGCGGCGATGATGGAGAATCTCGACAACCAGGTTGGCGAATTACTCAATCTGCTAATCGAACTCGGAGTTGATGAGAATACGATCGTCCTGTTTGCCAGCGACAATGGTGCGCACCATGAAGGCGGGCATGATCCAGAGTATTGGGACTCCAATGGCCCGCTGAGAGGCATCAAGCGCGATCTCTACGAAGGTGGCATCCGCACGCCGTTTATGGTGCGCTGGCCAGGGACGATTGCGGCTGGGAGCACCAGCGCGCACCTGAGTGCTTTTTGGGACATCGTGCCGACCATGGCTGAATTAATTGGCCAAGCAATCCCCGCGCAAAGCGATGGTATTTCCATCGTTCCGACACTGCTGGGGCAGGGGGAGCAGGCACCGCACAAATACATTTACCACGAATTCATCCGCGGCAATACCAAGCCTTACAGTTCACGCTCGCTTCGCCAAGGAGACTGGAAGGCGGTGCAGATTGCCAAAACGAAAAAGCAGGGCGGGGGCTTTCATTCGATCGAACTTTACAATCTGAAGAAAGATCTGGGTGAAACCGAAGACCTCGCCAAGCAGTATCCAGAGATCGTCGACCAGATGGAACGCTACATGGACGAAGCGCATACGCCGCTCAAATAATCCTTAATGCGTGAAGGGATCTTTATTCTGCGCAGCACTGGCTAATGTTTACGCACCAACTTCGTGATGCGGCCCCATTTATTCCAGTCCTGGATGTAGACGTTTCCTTCGTGGTCGAAGCTGCAACCGTGGGGGGCGGTAAACACACCGTCTTGCCATTGCTCCGGTGGCACCCCGAATTTAGCACGTTGAGTGGTGTCTGGATTGTCACCTAGGACACTGATGATCTGGTTGTTCTTATCCAGGATCACTGCGCGACCGGCCAATTCCGCGACTAGCACATAGTCTTTCCAAATAGCGGCTGCACACGGCCGGCGTAATCCGTTGATCGCCACGTTGACAAAGTTTCCATCCAGATCGAAATGTTGCAGGCGAAGATTTTCCCGGTCACAGACCATCAGCAGGGGATTGCTCGGGTCGCGTGCGTCGATGGTTAGCCCATGGCTGGTGATGAACTGCCCCTCTTCGCGTCCTCTTAGTCCAAACTGCTTGATGAAAGTGCCAGTCTTGTCGTATTTGAAAATCACGCTGGAGCCGTAGCCGTCGGCAATGAAAATGTCGCCATTTGGAGCGACTGCGACTGCGGTGGCTTTCGCCCAGCTGTTGGCGGGATCCTGTTGCGCTCCTTCGATTTTCAGAATAATATTCCCGTCGAGGTCGAGCTTGGTGACATGGTTCATGCCAGCTGCGTAAATGTATTCTTGGCCGTTTTCTTGGTAGATGTTCAAGCCATGGTAGCGCCGGCTTTTTTCGCCGAAGGTTTTGATGAAACTGCCGTCGGAGTTATAGACGATCAAGCCGTTCGGCCCATCAGTCGACACATAGACCTTACCACTTTGATCAATCACGATGCCGCCATGCGTGGAGCCGATGTGATTATGCCCAGGCACATGGCCCCAGTTCGGCACGACTTCGTAGATCCATTCTCCTTGGCCTGTGCTGGCAGTGATCGGATTAGTGGCGGGAGTCGTGGTAAGAGGAGGTGTTTTTTTGCCCCACATTCTAACCTGTCCCAAATTCAGCGTGGCGGATCTTCCAATAGTTAGGCGGAAATATTTTGCATGCCGTTTGACTGCAGGGATCTGGGTCAGATCAATATTCCAGAATGGTTCAGTCGTCGTGGGCGTCCAGAGTGGCTGCCACTCTGTGCCGTCCTTCGAACTTTCTAGGCTGATCCCTTGAGCTCGTTCGGGTGCATCGGATCGATTGACGAGGTTCAAGCCTGTTAGCGTGATCGCATGCTCGTAATTAAACCGAACCCAAGGGTGATCTTCGTTTTGGGTATGAAAGGCAAATACGAGTCCATTGTCCTCGTTCTGGATGAGTGCCTTGAGTCCATCCAGCGGATCATGCTGACTGGTGGAACTGACGGTCACCTCGGCGTGGGGGGTGATCCGTTCGCCGAATTTGGCTTTGTCTTTATCAAACGCTGCAATGGAGGAGGTCGGCGGCAGGATCTTGCCCCACAACAGGACCTGTTGCAGGTGCAAAGTGGCGCTGTCTCCAGGTATCATAAGTCGAAAATGCTTGGCCTGCCGCTTTGCCATGTCGACTCGGGTGAGGTCAATGTTCCAGTCGGCTTTTACTTGGGTTGATGTCCAGACATCCTGCCAATCGTTGCCGTCGAGAACTGTAGCTAACGCGGAGGCCGCGCCGGGATCAGTGTCGCTGACCCAGAACTCGATGCTGTCCACATGATCTTGCCCCTTGATAGTGCGCTGAGCATAGAAGACGCGGTCGAAGGTGACGGTTGCTCCCATGTCGTAGACCACCACGTGGGGTCCGGGGCCTCGGCCAGCGTAATCTTTGCCCAGTCCGGTGGAGGTGCCTACAGTCTCGATTGTCACCGTACCGTCATAAAGGTGGTCGACGACGTAGCCTTCACTGAATTCAACCGATGCCGTTGCGCGTGCCGGTTTGCCCAGTAGAGACACGGCTGTTTTGCCTGCTTTCTCGGAACCCTTACCGAGCAACAGTTCTGTACCACCGGGATTCAAGGAGCCGCCGGCAAGGCGCATGGTTACATAGCGTCCGCGTAAGCTTTTCCCCAGCGGGTATTCGGTGAGCTGTGTGTTGTCGGTGTTGGTGATGTGCACACTGCAATCCGCTAGATCTTGATTGGAACTTTGCAAGGTCAGTCCCGCCGCTCGTTCTGGGATGTCCCGACGGTTTTTAATGCTGATGGCGTTCAGGGTGATTTGTTGATCATAGCTGAAACGAACCCAAGGCTGTTTCTCTTGTTGGGTGTGAAACGAGAACGGTAACTCGTTGCCCTGTTCTTGCACTAAGAGCTTCAAGCCTTCGGGGGGATCGAATTGGCTGCTGGAACTGACAGTCACGGTGGCTTGCGCAGCGAGCGGATCTCCATATTTCTTAGCATCCTCGTTGAAGATTTCGACCGAACGCTCGAACGGATCGATGATTTTTTTCACTGGGCCCACGACATTCACTTCCATCGACTTGAGGCGCGATTGCAGTGCGTCGATTTCATCCTGTAACTTACGCTGTTTGTTGGCGTTGACCATCTCGGTCTTGAAGTCCTCCGCGGCTTCGTAGCTCACGTCAGTGTTCCAAGTGATGACTTGACGAAGATTGGGTAATTTTTTGAGAGCATCGAGCGCGGCGTCGCTGATGAGTGTGCCGTAGAGGCTGAGCTTTTCGAGCTGCCGCAGGTTTGCGAGCTGCTGAATGCCATCATCCGTGACCGAGGTATTGTTGAGGCGCAATTGCTCGAGATTGCTGAAGGTGGCAATCTCTTTAAGGGTCGCATCGCTAAAAGTGGTGTTACCGAGATCCAGCAGGGTGATGTTGGCTTTGATCGGGGCCAGTTGAGCCACCAGAGCGTCGATCGAGTCAGTGGTCGGTTCGAAAAACACGTCTAGCGCTGGGGAGTCCAAAGCCACTCGCTGAATCCGTATCTGGGGGAGGTGATGCAGCGGCGCACTGGCTTCGACAGTTGCTTCCCAGGGGAGCATAGGAATCATTGGCTCTGCAATCACAAAGCCTAGTGCGCTTTCCATCAATGCAATGGATTCATCAGACGGTAAATCTGTATCCAGTGACATGCGTTCGGGCGCGCCTTGATCAATCCACCAACTAATTGCTTCTAGTTCCGCTTCGCTCAGTTGCACTTTACCTTCGGGAGGCATGTGCTCTTTATGTTCGAGTGGCAACTGCGCGCGCTCAATCATCAAGCTTTCAGCAGCATTGTTTTCTATAAAAGTTGGGCCTTTTTTGCCGCCGATTAATAAAGCGTCGAAACTGTCCATTCGGAGGTTACCTTGACTCTTCCCTTCGTTGTGACAGGCAACACATTTTGCATCGAGTATAGGCTGTATCACCCGGCTGTATAGGGCGGCATCTTCTGGTGTGCCAGGATCGATAGGTTCGGCTTGGGTTTTGCCTCCCAATGCTTCCGGCAGATAGGCGGTGAGATAATCGTCGCCGTGGGTTAAAGAGCCTCCGAAATGGCCGGTTGCTCCTAACAAGCCCATACCGAACAGTAGGGATAGGCTGTAAAATAGGCCACTGCCGCGGCGTTTGGATCGATGGGCGCATAGCATCCAGATAGTGGCGATGCTGGTGCCGAGTCCCAACTGGCGATGTTTCAGTAGTAACTCAGTATCATAGCCGCCTGGAATGGCCAGCAAGGTTCCAATGATGGTCGAGAGAATGGCGGTGATCATGCTGAACCACAGCAGGGTGCCGATGCCAATTCGGAGGTTGGACTGACTGAATAGGGCCACCAGTTGTAAAATAACTACCGCGGCAATAAAGCCAATCGGCATGTGCACCACCAGCGGATGGAAGCGGCCAATGAAAATCACGATTTCTTCGGATACTTCTGGATACGGATACAACCCCGCGATGAGGATGATCGCTGTGGCGATGATTGAGAAGAGGGTGAAGCGGGAGCAGGGGCTTGCGCGCTTTATTTTTGAATCAGTCAAAGGGTGTTCCATTAAGCTAGAATATCGTGCATCACGTGGCCATGTACATCGGTTAATCGGAAGTCGCGTCCTTGGTGACGAAAGCTAAGGCGTTCATGATCAATGCCCATCAAATGCATCAGCGTGGCATGCAGATCATGGACATGCACAGGATTTTCCACGATGTTATAGCCGAAGTCATCCGTCTTTCCGTAGCTGATGCCGGGTTTGATCCCGCCTCCAGCAAACCACATAGTGAAACAGCGAGGATGATGGTCACGGCCATAATTATCCTTGCTCAACTGACCTTGGCAATAAGTAGTGCGCCCGAATTCGCCGCCCCAAATGACCAGAGTGTCATCTAGCATTCCGCGTCGCTTCAGGTCTTTCAGTAGGGCTGCCTGAGGTTGGTCAGTTGCATCTGCCTGCTTTCTGATTTGATCGGGGAGATTGTTGTGCTGATCCCAGCCGCGGTTATATAGCTGAATAAAGCGCACGCCGCGTTCGGCCAGTCGGCGAGCCATCAGGCAGTTAGAGGCATAGGAGCCGGGCGTCAGTACGTTCGGGCCATACATGTCCAGCGTCTCTTTAGATTCGTCTTGAGTGTTTGCCAGATCGGGCACCGACATTTGCATCCGGTATGCCATCTCATACTGCGAAATCCG
>Ga0075467_10002251_pt1 | contig 15284 bp, 12 predicted proteins | sample DEB08_DNA_9_FD_75067 | JGI IMG/M metagenome (GOLD analysis project Ga0075467, IMG submission 75067) | Aqueous microbial communities from the Delaware River and Bay under freshwater to marine salinity gradient to study organic matter... | ecosystem: Environmental > Aquatic > Marine > Coastal ... | reverse complement strand
CTTTCATACGCAAAAGGTTTTCGCCCTTCAATGAAGCCAACATATTGAGCCAGATGACCATGCTCGTCGATGAAATTTCACCAGATCTACACACTGAAAATGACTCAATACCCAGCGCTTGAGAAACCGTTTCTAAGGAAAATTTATTTTTGGTCGATAGGCCATGCTGAGCAATGCCAGCAGAGCGTGAAGCGGCTCTTGTTTGCAACTCACCGGCAAAAAGCCATTGTAAAAAGTCTTCGCGCGAGCGATCAGTATCAGAAGCCAATACATCTTTTGCTTGCATACCGACGGGCTGACCTTGCTGAACATCTGCTCTTAGGGCCCCAGGATTGGCTGCCAAAAGAAGGTCGTCAATGACCACATCATCTGGACTTAACAAATCACGCTTACTCACTAAAAGTAAGTCAGCCACGGCAACTTGCCTAATTGCATCGGCATAGCTTTTCATTTGGTTAGGGCTATTGACGGCATCAACCAGAGTGATGACCTTGTTCATGGCGTAACGATCTCGTATTGACTCATCACACAATACGGTTTGAATTAAAGGCACTGGGTTAGACAAGCCCGTCGTTTCAATTGCAATTTGATCAAATCCTTGAATCTCACCACGTTCACGACGCTGCCATAAGTCTTCTAGGGTCTGAACAAGATCACCTCGAACCTCGCAGCACAAACAGCCACCCTCGATCAGCATGATGTTTTCTACTGGTGTAGCAATCAAAAGGTGGTCCAAACCGATTTCGCCAAACTCGTTTACCACCACAGCTATGCGCCCCGCGTCAGGCTGAGTTAATAACCAATTTAAAAAGGTTGTTTTGCCACTACCCAGAAAACCTGTGATGATAAGCACGGGTGTTGGCTTATGATTATTTAAGATGTTGTTATTCAAGATGTTCTTTTGATAAATTTTTTAGAAATATTAAGGGACTTTTATTGATAGATCAAATACTTATTTACTATTATTTTCATAGATAGTATCAATGTAATAAAAGGTACATTTTTTAAAAAAATATCAATGTGACAAAATCTTGCCAGGATTAAAGATACTGTATGGGTCTAAGGCTTGTTTGATTTTTCTAAACAACTGCATCTCAACTTCGCTTTTAAAACGGGCTAAATCTTGCACTTTCATCTTTCCAATGCCATGCTCTGCAGAGATTGAACCGTTTAGCGATGTGACTAACTCATTGATACCATCTGTAATCGCAACTTTATTTTGAAAAATAGTCTCGACAGACTGATTTAAAGGCGCCGCTATATTAAAGTGTAAATTTCCATCGCCTAAATGGCCAAAGGCAATGATGCGGGCGCCTGGGTGTAAGGCGGCAATCAGCAGTTCAGCTTGTGTTAAAAATAACGGAATTTTAGAAATTGGCAAAGAAATATCGTGTTTCACATTTTTGCCGTCTTGAACTTGAGACAAAGGGATGTGCTCACGAATATCCCAAAACTTATTAGACTGTGCCAGCGATTGTGGCAGCAAGACATCAGTCGCTAAACCACGCGCAATCGCCAATTCCATGACGCGTTCAATCGAAGTTAGGGCATGCTCTTCAGATTCGTGGTCTGACAGCTCTAGCAAAACAGCATAAGGCGTTGGCTGCGCAAAGGGGTAAGCCATTTGGGAAAAGTAACGGGCTACCAATTGCAAACAGGTGTTCGAGATCAGCTCAAAAGCTGTCAATAAGGGGCCAACCTCAGCCTGCACAAGATCAAGCAAAGCAACAGCTTTTTCAGCAGACTCTAGTGCAACAAAAGCACTTAACTTGGCTTTTGGAGCGGGTACCATCGACAACACTGCAGCGGTAATGATGCCAAGCGTACCTTCTGCACCAATAAAAAGATCTCGTAAGTCGTAGCCGGTATTGTCTTTACGTAACTGGCGTAAACCATTAAAGATTTCGCCCTCTGCAGTCACCACCTCTAGCCCAAGGCATAAAGCTCGCGCATTACCATAGCGCAAAACAGCTGTACCCCCTGCATTAGTCGATAAAACGCCACCGATCGTGCAGCTACCTTCAGAACCCATACTTAGGGGAAACTCAAGCCCCTCACTAGACGCAGCATCTTGAACCTGAGCCAGCAGAACACCTGCTTCAACTGTTATCACTTTGCCCGCCGGATCGATTGAGCGAATGTTGTTCAGTCGCTCGAGCGATAAGACACATTGGCGACCCGAGGCATCGGGCAGGGCACCGCCCACTAAGCCAGTATTGCCACCCTGAGGGACAATAGAAACCCCATGCCTATAGCAACATGCTACGACCGCTGCGACTTCGTCTACACATCGAGGCCTCACGACCGCAACGGCGAGCCCTGCTTCACGACCGAACCAATCTGAAACATAACGTTCATGATCTGCAGGGTTAAAGCTGACGTAAGTATCGCCTACTACCTGGCGTAACTCACTCTGCCAAATTAAGTTCATGATGGGTGATCCGTTAAATAAAAAAACTCAATTTGTTGTGCTCTGAGCCATACCCCAACGCTCAATTGTTGCCGCCTCTAAGCGGCGCAAGAAAAACTTTTCAATTGCGATACCAATTAAACCAATTATCACTAATGAAGCCAGCATCGTTTCTGTTTCTAAATACTCTCCTGCATCAAAGATAATCTTACCCAGCCCCCAATCTGGACTGGCTAATAATTCCCCACCAATAACGGCAATCCATGCACGCCCAAATGCGATGCGCAAACCGGAAATAACATAGGGCATCGTTCCAGGCAACATGACATACCAAAACATTTGGTTCTTATTTGCCCCCATGACAAAAGCAGATTTGGTCCACACTTGATTGATAGCTCTAGCTCCAGTCCAAGTGTTGTAGGTCAAAGTAAAAATTGAGGCATAAATGACCACCATGATGGTTGCGAGGTTACCTATACCGAACCACAGCACAAACAACGGCACCCAAGCCAAGGACGGAATTGGCATCAGCACACTCAATAAAGGCGAGAATGTTCGTTCGGCATTACGCGATGTACCCATCGCCATGCCAATTGGTATGGCGATCGCAAAAGAAATACTCAACCCCAAGAGAACACGCAACATTGTGGAGCCTGTGTGTATAAAAATCTGGCCATCTTCCAACATATCTTTTAAGCGTGATAAAACCTCCCACAGCGGTGGTGTTAGTGCTTTTGAGTACAGACCACTTCGAGCGAATATTTCCCAAATGACAAGGGCGCAACAAAACCCCGCAAGACCTCGATACAACGTTCGCCAAGGGAAATTAGATTTATTTTTTTCGTTCACCCTTTCACCATTCCCCAACGAACAACGGTTCGACGCTCTATTTGTTCAAATATTTGTTTTTCAAGAATGACACCGATCAAACCTATCAAAGCGATTGTGGCCAACATCACATCTGTATTTAAAAACGTTTGCGAACCAAAAATCATCCAACCAAGCCCAACTTTGACTGACATCAGCATTTCGACTGCCACCAAGATACGCCAAGCAGCAGCCAAACCCAACCGCAAACCAGACAAAATAAAGGGCAGTGCACCAGGCAAGACAATGCGCCAAAATATATCAGTGCTCTTCGCACCCATAATTTCAGCCGATTTAATCCACACGGGTTTCACTGACTTAACACCCTTCCAAGTATTCATAATTACAATGAAAGTGGATGCAAAAGCAATTAGCAAAATGGCCGGTACGTCACCTAAACCAAACCACAATACAAACAATGGGGCGTAAGCAATACCTGGTATGGGATAAACAAAACTGATTAGGGGTAACAAGGTATCTTCAACCGACTTGTATCGCCCCATCAAAATACCCAGAAAGACGCCCACAAACCCTGAAATGATAAAGCCAAGCAACAACCGGTAGAGCGTAGACTTGGCGGCTTCCCACAAAACACCTTCACTGGCTAGACGCACAAATGTTTGAGCTATCTGACCCAAGTCAGGCACAAGTTTTTCTGGGAAGCTGCCATAAAGAGACAATAATTGCCATGATAAAAAAATGATGGCAAAAGGGATGCAAGCCAACAAAATGTCCATGAATCGGCGCATCGTTTTGGTCCTTTAATTTGTCTATTTAATAATTAGCTACGAGGAATTTGCTGCAATAAAGGTTTAGAGAGCAAGGCTTTCCAGTTTGGCATTTTTGGAATCTGTTTCTTTTCAAGCAAAATATTTGATTCTGCAATGAGATAAGCTTCTAAGCCTGGAACATATTCGGGGTTAACTTCCAACTTACCCAACATATTGACAATAGCAACTTTAGAAACGGTAAAGCCCATCTTCGTGAAGTTTTCCTGAACAATAGTGGCTGCTCGGTCTGGCGTATTTTTAAAAATATTAATAGTCGCAACCCAAGCACGAAGAAAACCTAAGACCTCAGCGCGACGCTTGTCTAGAACAGATTTGTTAATGGCCAACCAAACTGGAACGATGTCAAAAGAACTGTAATCAATAATGCTCAAACCCAAACCTTCTGTCACAGCAACCGACGGGAACGGTTCAACACCTGCAAATGCATCAACTGAACCACCCGCTAGTGCGGCAACATGGTTTGAAAACTTCGTATTAACAATCGTGACATCGCCCTTAGTCAAACCGAAGCTGGGCAGCACTTTATTGTTAAAAACATTATCAGTCGCTGAACCAATCTGGCTACCGACTTTCTTGCCCTTAAGATCTGCTACAGTTTTGATGCCACTGTCTTTTCCAACTACCACCGCATTCGTTCGCCCTGCGTACATGGCCATCGCCACAGGAGCCATGTCACCTTTTGCAACACCGACAATCATTGGTGTGGTTCCTAACACTCCGATATCAATGCGATTTGCAATCATGGCATCACGTACTGCCTTACCAGAATCAAACCGATAAATAGCAATATTGACGCCATTTTTTTTAAATATATCCTCTGCTTCTGCAACCATACCAATGCTGCCCCAAGAGGTGTTCTGAAACCCAAAACGAATTGGCTCAGACTGAGCTCTTGCCGAGGTAATGAGCCCAGGTGTCAAACCAATAGCTGCTGCTGCTTTAATTAAGGTACGACGTGTAATTTGTGACTTAATCATGATGTCTCCATTGTTTTTTTAAAAAAATTACAGAAAAAAGTCAGTAAATTCGTAACGATTTAAAACAAATACTCAAATAAATACTCAAATAACCAAATCAATCTTTCTTGTCCCTAAACCTTGTAGAAACTAGAATCAGGCCAACGCTTGCAATATCTCCTTTTGATAATTCACAAAATCTAGGCTTAATGTGTCTCGATACCGTGGCAATTGAATGTCAATAATTGTTTTTACAGATCCAGGATGGGCCTTAAGCACCACCACCTTATCGCCTAAATAAACGGCTTCAGATACGTTATGGGTAATATATACAACTGATTTTTTGGTTGCGCTCCAGACATCTGTCAACATTTTTTGCATCTCATCACGTGTCATGGCATCGAGCGCAGCAAATGGTTCATCCATCAACAAAACGGCTGGGTTGTATGCCAGCGAGCGCGCAATCGCAGCGCGTTGTTGCATACCGCCAGAGAGTTGATGTGGATATGATTCAGTGAATTTTTCGAGCTTGACCAAACGCAAGAACTCTAACGCTGTCTCTTTGCGCTCTTTAGGGGAAACCCCTCGCATCTCAAGACCAAACTCAACGTTTGCTCGTACCGTTCGCCAAGGAAATAACTGAGCAAAATCTTGAAATACGACTGCACGATCTGCTTTGTCTCCGCCACCAGATACACCACCCACCAAAATCTCACCTGAGGTTTGATGTAAAAAACCAGCCAACATATTTAAAATGGTCGTCTTGCCACAGCCACTAGGCCCAACCAGACAGACGAACTCTCCTGGCTTTACGGTAAAAGAAACATCTTTCACCGCCAACACATCCCCATTTTTCGACTGGTAGGTGAAAAAAATATTTTTCAACTCGATGCTTTCAACCAATTTAGTTTCCAGTTAATTATTATTTGAATTTTAAAAAGATTACCTTCCAATGTGGAATAGGTCAATGAATTAGTTATAATGGTTTCCATACACAGCATCTATAGTTAATGCACATGGAACTCAGACATCTTCGTTATTTTTTGAGCATTGTCCGTATTGGTAGCTTCACTAGAGCTGCTGATGAGCTCTGCATCACACAGCCTACTTTGTCACATCAAATACGGCAACTTGAAGAGCAGTTGGGGTGTGAGCTATTAGACCGTTCTGCGCGTCGGGTTCGCTTAACAAATGCAGGTGAAATTTTTTCTGAATACGCAAACCGTGCCATTAAAGAGGTTGAAAACGGTAAGTCAGCCATACAAGAGTTTCAGGGTCTAAGATTAGGCACTTTGTCATTTGGCGTGATCTCATCTTTTATAAACAGCCTACTTCCTCCTGTTCTATCCAAGTTCCAAGCCGAATACCCAGGCATTCAAATTAAAGTCCTTGAACTACCGACTGGTGAGCTTGAGCGGCAAGTACGTGAGGGGGAGTTGTCTTTTGGGCTCGTTTATGGGCCTGCTGCTAGCGGCGAGCACATGCAATGGGAAGAGCTTTTTCGTGAAGAGTTAGCCTTTATTATTTCGTCTGCAAATCCGCTTGCGAAATTGACCTCAATAGATTTTGAACTTATTGCACAAACGCCCTTAGCCTTACTAACAAGAGAATATATTTCAAGAAGAATTATTGATGCTGTTTTTTTAGAGAAGATTTCGACGCCCAAGCTTGCAATTGAGATGAATTCAATCGATGCTATTTTGAAAATGGTTTCAAGCAGTACCCAATTGGGTGCCATTCAAGCCCCACGGTTAACCTACGGCAATGATCAACTTATCTCAATACCGATTTTTCCAGCAGTCGTTCGTAGCGCTGGCATCGTAACTCGTCAAGGTATTAACCTTTCGCCCGCTGCACGCATTGTGATCGATATGATGCGAAAAAATTTTCTAGACAACCATTTCAGTCTAAAGTCAAAGCCCTTTTCGCATACGACGACCAGAGTGCTTCGATGAGTTTTTTTAGGCAAATTCTATCGTTTTAGTATTTTGCCTTTAGGGAACATTTGCGGTCAAACCTTTACAAAAAATTGACGCGTACGATTCTAATGCGCGAGTCATCCTAAAAAGCGAGCGCTTGCTCGCCCCACTAGATATTTGGTAGGCGTCAATATCGCCGCAAATAATAAAATAACAGATGCAACCAAAATAATACGATCTATACGCGACTCGTATGTTTCCGCAAGTGCCAAGGTATAGTGCACCGCCTCATGCACACCAATGGCTGCACCCACACCTGAACTCATAACGGCTACTATAAATATTTGAAATGCATTGGGCACGATTAACAAAGCTTGTTCCATGCGACCTTGCGCACGATATTGCAAGAAGGTCACCCAGGCATCAGAGCATGAAGAAATGCTACCAGCGAGCAAAGCTAAAAAAAGCGCAAATAAAGCTGCTGTTTGAGAACCCAACATACCCAATGCGTCTGCAGAAGTGAGAATGGCCGCCATGACAACCATAATCACATAAGAGGGTACAGCACGCAAAATACCAATAAAAAAATTCATAGCCTGAGCACCCAGACGATTAGGCATAAGCCGAATTGCCGCTGTGACGAAGCCCAAGCACAACCCAACTAACAAGACTAAAAAGGCAATGCTGAGATTCACAGTCAATGCATTCAAAAAGCCTAAAAGGTGATCAAACATGGGTTTCTCCAGATGCTGACATGTTTAACTTGTTAACTATCCGAGCACTCAAAACCACGACGAGCTGAACAACCAAAAGGTAAAAAAGCGTCAAGATTCCAAGCGTCACAACACGCTCACCAGAATAGGCGGTGACGTCGATCAGCACGGAGAGCAACTCAGGAGTACCAATAAAAGCGGCAACAGGGCTCGCCTTCGTTGCATTAATGACGCTCGCTCTAAATGGTGTCGCAGACACTCGAACAATATTTGATAAAGAGGTGCCCTTTGTGAATGTTTTGCCACTTTGAATCAAGCTGTCACCAGCCATTGCCCCATTATTTAAGCCGATTGCCAACACAGCGGTAATGAGTGCCATCACCCCTGTATAAACCCATACACCAGACATAACAAGATAGACCAAGACCAGTAACAGAATCATGGGTGAATTCATAACGATCAAGCGGATGATGTGGCTTGTCACGCGCAAGAACTGCCAACGTGATTTCGAAATGAAAAAAAATGTTATTCCAAAAAAAACTGTCGCGATGATCACACCAATGACCAGCAATAGAGAGATCACTGAGCCCCGTACTAAAAGACGTAGACCCTCACTTCCTGAGAACATGGGTAGAGTCAAGTTGATTTCAAAAGAATGTTTAAACCAACGTTCTAAACCTTTTACTAGGGGTGCGATGATGCTCGGCGAATCAGCATGAGAGGGGGCATCCATTAAACAGGTTGGTGAGAGCTCGCCACCCAACAAATAACACGATGTGTTTGACCATATCATGCGCTGGTCACTTAAAAACGGGACCAAAACACCATGTTGTTGCGCGAATTTTTCGAGTAAACCTGTAGCATGGGCTTCAGCCGAAATCAATGTAAGCGCCTTACCTAGTGTCACTTCTTTATCACCTAACCGAATCGCCATGCCCCAAGGTGCGTCGCCAAACGTAAATTTTTCTTCAAAGCGATCTCTCATCATTTGGGGGGCCATGGGGCCAGTAACTTCGACAAGAATAAGGGCTTGATCTTGGGTAACGAGGTCGCAAGCACCAAATCGTAGCGCGTCAAACATTTTTTCTGGATTATCAAACAACAAAATACGCGCTCGTGCCTGCTTGAAAGTCACATTGGTATAAAAGCCGATGGGGGCACATAAACTCACATTTTGTAAATCATTTAGGCCCTTTATGTTCCGAGTTTTTAAACCTGCGACTGAGGTTGGTGAGGTGTAATAGTGAGGACGTATAAATTGCACCGTTTCCTCACGTTCCTTGGTATGCGTGATCGTCGCTAGAGAAAGATCCGTTTCACCCTCAATAAGCTTTTGAGTTCGCGTCGCGATATTGACGGGTACAAATATAGGTTTGACACCAAGTTGTTCCGCAATGTAATGGGCAAAATCGATTTCATACCCAACGAACTCATTGCCGATTTTTGCACCAAAACCTTTGTAAGTGCTTCGAACACCGATCTTCATTTGACCTGTGCACAGAATAGATTGCAGGGTGTTTTTAATCACATCGCACCCTAGCGAACGCTGTTGTTGCAATAATGACTGAAGCTTGTTGTTCGCCAACATCGCTGCAGGCGATTGCGCCCAAGCCAGTGACGAAAATAATAGCCCGAATAAAAGTACGAACTTTCTTAGGTTCTTGCTAAAACGAAGTGGCGTTACGAAATTAAACAAGATCAATCATTTTAAAAATTTAAATATCAATTAAACAAAAGTTGGAAATTAGGGTGCTAAAGTTAACGTAAACGTTCTACGACTTTTAGCACCAAAACCCACATATAGCTAGCTCTAAAGCTTTAGATTATATTAAATGATTACAACATTGTTTGATAGTGATGAGTGAACAACAAATATGCTTATCATTATGAGCGATGAAATGTAGAAGAGATTTTTAAGGGACAAAAGCGTAAGCTTTATCAGACTTCAAAAACGTCATTGGTCGATTTTTAGATTAAGTGACAAAGCTTGCCACCCATTGGACGCTCATACCTGATCGCTCACGGCACGATTGAAAGTCGACATGACTAAAACTAGAGCCTGTTTTTTGAATACAGACTTTGCAGGGGCGCTATCGAACATTTAGGACTCCAGTCATTCAAACCCACCTTTTATGCTAAAAAATTGTTAGGGCTTAGCCAACCATGGTCGTAACGCTCGGTTCTTATACCGCAATCGTTTAGCGCTATCAATAGAGCCCAAGCATAGACTCAATACTTCGCACCATATTTACAAGCCGAGGGCCAATATCACTTACTAATTGGCCCTCTTTCAATAGGAAGGATGAGATACCACAATTGAAAACTAAAATTTCACCGTCAGCTGTCCGTCTCATTGGAACCCCTACAGCATGAATATTCGGACGTGCATCTCCAAATGACACACTAAAACCGTAGCGACTGAAACAATTGAGACTTTCTTCGATACGTCCTTGAAAGGCTTTCCATTCATCTGGTGATTTAGCTTTAATTTCATTAAGCAGAACTGCTCGTTCCTCGAAGCTATAGCCAGCTAACAGAGCCCGTCCGCTGGCAGTGCTGGAGATAGGAAAACTCAACCCAACATCTGGTGGGAAAGTCATGGATGCTTCGGCACGGCTGCTCTCAATATAGACCATATTTAAACGATCACGCATGCCCAGTGATACTGAACCATTGACAGTGTCAGCCAAGCTTTTCATGAAAGGACGAGCGAGCTGCCGAAGGCTGATGCTCGCAAGTAGTGGATACCCAATCGACAAGACGGCTGGACCCATCTGGTATTTTCCGCTGATTCGGTTAATTTTTAAATAACCCAGACGAACTAAGGTGTAAGTAAAGCGTGAAACGGTAGCCTTGGACATTCGGGTTCGAGCTGAGAGTTCAGCATTACCTAATTGATTGTCACGCGGCGTGAAGCAATGAAGAATTTCAAGACCGCGTGCTAGCGTAGTGGCGAATTGACGATCATTGTAAAAATCCTCCTGCTTAAAGTTTGAGTCAGGACCCTTCCAGTCAGATGTTAAAAGCTGGTGATGTTCAGATGGTTGCTTATTTTTTTTCATACACTTTCAATTAAACAGTGTTTCAGCTATTTGAAAGGTTTAATCTTTCTAAACCTTTCAGGTCTTGGAATTCAGAACTGACCTAAATAACACCGCAAAACCAATGAATTTTTTAACTTGATTAGGTATTAATCAACACAAAGATAACGCTTTGTTTTAACTATTCATTCTGTGTTCTGCATAGTAGAACATATATTGTCATATCTTTTAAGCTATGAGATGGTTCAACATCGTCAAAAACTAGTTTTTGCATTGAGGTTAAAGTGATTAGAGACCCAAAGTCGTTTAATAGTTTCCTTAAAAACGTACGCGAGTTCGTTCGCAACAAAGCTATGCCATGCGAGAACGAAATTGAGCTTTCAGATCAGATACCACACTCATTGTTGAATCAATTGCGTGAAGACGGTTATTTTGGTTGGAGTATTCCAGAGGAGTTCGGTGGTGCTGGCCTCACCACTGAGGAGTTAGTATTGGGGGCACTGGAGTTATCACAGGCCGCTGTAGCTGTAAGAGCTCGTGTGGGAACCAATACCGGCATTGGCTCTGAAGGAATCGTAGTTGATGGCACTTCTGATCAGAAGCAACGTTATTTACCAAAGTTGGCTAGCGGGGAATGGACCAGTTGCTTAGCTGTAACTGAACCGGATGCTGGGTCGGAAGCATCGAATATCAAAACCACCGCTCGACGAGAGGGTGAAGACTATATTTTGAACGGTGAAAAATGCTACATAACCAATGCGCCAATCGCTGACATATTCACAGTCACTGCTCGAACTGACCCCAATAGTAAAGGTTCAAAAGGTGTTTCCTCATTCATTGTTGAACGAAGCATGTTTGGTCTTTCAACTGGAAAGCCTTATCGCAAGATGGGTCAGGCAGGCTCACCAGTCAGTGATATCCATCTAATCGACTGTCGGGTTCCCGCTGCAAACTTGCTGGGTGGCGTCGAAGGAAAGGGCTTTAGCACTGTAATGAAAGCGCTCAATAAGCAACGTATTCATTTGGCTGCATTATCGACTGGACCTGCTATTCGAATGTTGCAAATGGCCATTGAGCACGCTAAGACTCGAATTCAATTCGGTCGACCCATTGCTGATTTCCAGTTAATACAGGCAATGATCGCAGACTGCCAGACTGAAATCTATGCGGCAAAATCGATGATCATAGAAACTGCCTGTAAGCGTGACCGAGGTGAAGACGTCGTCCTTGAAGCTTCTATGTGTAAGTATTTCGCCACTGAAATTTGTGGGCGTGTTGCTGATCGCTGTGTACAAATTTTTGGTGGTGCTGGCTTTGTCGCTGACCACTCATCCATCGAACGGTGGTATCGCGATATTCGATTATTTCGACTTTATGAGGGAACCAGCCAAATTCATCAACTCAATATTGCTAAGCAGGTTCTTGCAGCCAGTTCCTGAACACGAAATTTTTAATTTTTACTTTAAAAAGCAATCATGTCCAACTTCGATTCACTCTTTCAACCACGAGTAATAGCCGTCATTGGTGCATCAACCAATGCTGCGGCTATCGGTAGTCAAGTGATCACCAACTTGCTGAATCATGACTTTACGGGTCAGATCTATCCGGTCAACCCAAAGTATCAAGAAATTAACGGTCTGCGCAGTTTTTCTAACATTGACGAATTACCCGAAACGCCAGATTTGCTGGTGATTGCGATAGCCGCTCGATTTGTCGAAGATACGATCGCTGCTGCAGGTCGAAGCGGTGTCAAGTACGCTTTGATTTTAAGCTCTGGGTTTGCGGAAACTGGGGACGCTGGTAAAGCCGCTCAAAATAAGTTGCGTGAGCACGCAAATAAGGTGGGTATTCGCTTGATAGGGCCAAACTGTCAAGGCCTTATGAATATGACAGACTCTGTTCATATTGGTTTTGGTGCACCCTATACTCTCAAATATCTGCCTGGACATGTCAGCTTGGTTTCACAATCTGGAGCCTTCGGCAACTGTTTGGTAATGGGATTAGACACGGTTAAAGTTGGTCTGCGTCGTTATATTTCCACTGGAAATGAAGTTGCAACAACTTCCCTAGACTGTATTAACGATTTTCTTGATGACGAGTTAACCCATGTTGTTGCCGGCTATCTTGAAGGTTATCGAGATGCCCATCGCTTGAGAATGATAGGCATTAAAGCGTTACAACTCAACAAACCAATTGTATTGTGGAAGGTTGGCAACAGCACTGTCGGCGCTCGAGCGGCCGCGTCTCACACTGCCAATCTTGCTGGTGGGGCAGGTATGTACTATGGTGCATTCCACCAACTTGGCATAGTTAGTGTTAACGATATCGACGAAATGGCTGATTGTATACGTGCACTTAGCACTGGCCGACGCACAGAGGGAAATCGTGTAGGGGTCGTCACTATTTCTGGTGGCGCTGGCATTGTGTTGGTTGACAAATGTAGTGAACTTGGCTTGGATGTCCCGTCATTTTCCACAAATACAATCAATGCCTTGCAACCTAGATTGCCTGAGTTTGCTAGTTTGGCAAATCCTTTAGACGTCACTGCAGGCGCAGTCAATGATCCTGATAGTTTGATCGCTGCGCTACAGTTAATTGTTGATGACCCCTCAGTTGATATGCTTGCATTGGCTCTAGCCGCGCTTAGCGGTGAAGCTGGAACTATTGCTGCCAAAGCCATAGCTGCCATGGCAAAGAAGACCAAAATCCCTATTTTGGTGGCATGGAATGCACCTACTTTGTTAAATGCCGAGGCTTACCATATTCTCGCTGATGCCGATATACCGGTCTATTCGTCACCAGTGAGGTGTGCGCGTGGCTTAGGTGCCATTTGGGAATTTAGTTCGGCGCAACAGCGTCGAGTAAAAAACGATTTTGTGCAGGCTGCAACTTTAGATCCTTTGAATCTTCGTCAATCGTATGCAGGTTTGCTGAACGAATTTGACTCGAAACAAATATTGAAAGCTTATGGTTTATCGACGACAACTGAGATGATCGTACGCAACGTTGATGATGCCCTTAATCAAGCAACTGAGTTAGGCTACCCCTTGGTGATGAAGCTGTTGTCTTCAGAGCTGCCTCATAAGTCTGATATAGGTGGCGTCATGGTAGGTCTTGCAGACGCGACGGCCGTGCGCAAGGCTTACTCTGCGTTAGAAAACATCGCATCATTGCATACAGGCTTATCGCATATTGAGGGTATTTTGTTACAAGAGATGGTTCTTGGCGGGGTTGAGGTCATTCTAGGTGCAGCGGTTCACCCCAGCTTTGGCCCGATCGTCATGTTCGGTTCAGGCGGCATACATGCCGAAATACTTAATGATGTGACGTTTAGAATGGCGCCGATCTCTCATGCTGACGCACGAGAGATGATAAAGGAGACGCGTGCTTTCAAACTGTTGCAAGGTGTTCGCGGCTCGACACCGGCAGATATTGAAGCATTGACTCAGGCAGTACTCATAGTTTCACGTTTGGTCGTCGAGCATCAGGACAATCTAATCGACATTGATATTAATCCGCTCTTTGTATTGCCTGAGGGTGACGGTGTGTGCGCAGCTGATGCTGTCATCCGTTTTAGATAAGTTAGCATCCAAATATAGTCGCCAATTGAAAATGGAAACTTATGCCAACAATCGAAATTGAATCGCTCGAAAGGCTCACTGATTGGCTCGACAAGCCTGTCCCTCCTTCAAATTGGATCACCGTCACACAAGAGCGTGTAAATCAATTTGCTCAAGCCTCTGGTGATGATCAGTGGATACATGTTGACACCGATCGGGCTGCAAAAGAATCGCCTTTTGGCACAACCGTAGCACACGGATTTTTGACTCTTTCGCTTCTCAGTCGTTTGCTCTCTGATACGGTGCATATTAACGGCGTACGAATGGGTGTGAACTGTGGCGTCAATCGTGTTCGTTTCATAACACCTGTTCGAGTCGGTGCCTGTATACGTGCGACCTTTAAACTCATATCCTTGGAACACATTTCAGGTGGCGTTCAAGCCATCTGGTTTGCCAGCATAGAACTTAAAGGTCAGGAGAAACCTTGCTGCGTCGCTGAGTGGGTAACTAGGCGCTATGGCATTCAAAATTTGACAATGGGTGTTAATTGAACATGGCTCGTCAGTCCACAAGCCAAATTGAAAAAGGCCTGAATAGTGCCTCTAGAACGGGATTTCTTGCCGATAAGGTTGTAGTGGTGACAGGCGCTGGTCGTGGCATAGGTCGTGCCATTGCGATTGCTTATGCTAAGGCTGGTGCAACATTGGTTGTATGTGCGCGAACAAAAAGCGAACTTGACGTTACTGTTAAATTAATCGAGGCAAGTGGTGGTTGCGCAAGCCTCTTTGTTTGTGATGTGAGTGAGTATGATCAGATGCAAGCATTGTTTAGATTTGTTGAAACCATGTATGCCGGTGTTGACATGGTACTTGCTAATGCAGGGGTTGCCGGTAACTTTCTAAGGCTTCATGAAAGTATTCCCAAGGATTGGCGTCGCTCCATGGAAGTCAACGTGATCGGTGTTTACAACACCATCCATGCTGCAACACCATACCTTCGGAAACGAGGGGGTGGAAAAATTATTGTG
>Ga0075467_10002250_pt1 | contig 15287 bp, 12 predicted proteins | sample DEB08_DNA_9_FD_75067 | JGI IMG/M metagenome (GOLD analysis project Ga0075467, IMG submission 75067) | Aqueous microbial communities from the Delaware River and Bay under freshwater to marine salinity gradient to study organic matter... | ecosystem: Environmental > Aquatic > Marine > Coastal ... | reverse complement strand
TCGAGCCTTATAAAGAAAAAAAAGGCGAGGAGTACATGAATGGCGCGCAACGCGAGCACTTTAAAGGCCTGTTAAAAGCGTGGAAAACTGAGTTAATGGAAGAAGTTGATCGCACTATGAATTATATGCGTGATGAAGCTGCTAACTTCCCAGACCCAGCTGACAGAGCCAGCCAAGAAGAAGAGTTCAGCTTAGAGTTACGCACCCGAGACCGCGAACGTAAACTGATCAAAAAAATTGATAAGACGATAGAGCAAATAGATGCGGACGACTATGGCTTCTGTGACGCCTGCGGCGTTGAAATTGGCATCCGTCGACTTGAAGCCCGCCCTACCGCTACCCAGTGTGTAGATTGTAAAACCCTTGCAGAAATAAAAGAAAAACAGGTTGGCAATTAAACAATTGATGATTAAAGAGACACACAAAAAGAATTAATAAAAGTAATAAGGGCTTATCTTAATGATTTTCGATACGCTCTTATTAATCTATCTCGACCCGCTCTACGTTGGAGCAGACACTAGCCATTTCAACGGCAACAGCGATCACTTAGCGTGACTGCATCTGCCCCTCTCCCCTCACAATCAAATTATATAGGCCGTTTTGCGCCTTCCCCCAGCGGTAAACTCCACTTTGGTTCTCTCGTAGCGGCATTAGCCAGTTATCTAGATGCTCGAGCCCACAATGGTGAGTGGCTCGTCAGAATGGAAGACTTAGACCCACCAAGAGAAGAATCGGGTGCAGCCGACAGCATTATTGCATCCTTAGAAGCCCATAACCTACTCTGGGATCAAAGCATCCTTTATCAGAGCCAACGCTTAGAGGCGTATGAATCGGTATTAGAAGAGCTAGAGGCACACTATTGCAGCATCTATCCCAGCACCTATCGTTGTAACTGCTCACGCCAACGGCTTATTGATCTCGCGGGACCTTATGACCGGCGCTGTGAACGCACACCACCACCGCTAACCACCGCATGCGCCATAAGGCTGAAAACGGACCAATTACCCCCAGCCAGACAAGTACAAGCTGAAGTATTTAATGACCTGTTTCTAGGACAACAGCAATTTTCACTCCCAGCTATGGGCGATATGATTATCCGACGCAAAGATGGTTTTTTTGCTTATCAGCTTGCAGTTGCTGTCGATGATCATTATCAAAATATTAATCATATTATTCGCGGCCATGACCTAATCGACTCCACTAGCCGCCAACGCTATATTTTATTGATGCTCAACCAAATAAGACATACTGCCAAAACAATACCTCAATATGGCCATACGCCACTGGTATTAGGAGCGGACGGTGGTAAATTAAGCAAGCAATCGAAAGCGCAGCCTATTGATAACAGCAAAGCAGCCAGTAATTTAATTGCAGCGCTTCAGTTCTTAAATCACCCCCCCCCTCTTGATGACCTAGAAAAAAGAGACTGTAAGACGCTGCTAGAATGGGCCATAAAAGCATGGCAGAGAACTAGAGTACCAATACATTCTGCAGTTGCGCCTCCTTTAACAGATGCGTAATATCACTTTGATATTGGTCAATCACTATCGCTGACACTCCATCAATTTCTTACTCGCAATATGAACAACCAAAAATTTTTATTTTTCATCCTATTGATTGGCTATATTTTTGCTCCAACGCTATTTAACTGGATTATTTCACCTACCGGCTCTTGGTATAAACCCTTTATAGTTTGGATAGCGATTGTTGTGGGTGCGTATTTGCTTCAAAAATATAATAAAACAACTTAAATGACATTTGATCTCACCCATATAGCATTACTCGGCGTTACTTATTTAGTGGCATTATTCGTCATTGCCTACGCCGCCAATCATGGCTGGATTCCTAAAAAAATTACTAACCACCCTATTACCTATGTGCTTTCATTAGGCATATTTTTTAGTGCCTGGTCATTTTATGGTGTGATTGATTTAGCCTACCAATTTGGCTATGGGGCACTGGCGTATTATATGGGAACAGGTGCATTTTTTTTGTTCGCACCGATTATTCAAGCGCCGCTTGCTGAACTTTGTCAACGCTTTCAACTACGCTCCATTGCCGATTTATTAGTATTTCGATATAACAGCCAACTAGCCGGTAGTCTGGCCACTTTATTTATTTTTCTATCCATTATCCCACTATTGGTCTTACAGATTCAGGCTGTCGCCGACACCTTACTTTTACTGACTCAAGAATTACCTGGAGAATCTGCCGACAATAGTGGCTGGGACCAACAACGCGACACCTTTGCTTTATTTTATTGCTTATTGATTACTGCCTTTTGTATGATTTTTGGCGCAGGCTACAGCCAATATAAATCTCTAGTCACCACCATGGCATTTGAATCCATTGTCAAAGTCGTCGCGTTAATGACCGTTGGCCTATATGCAATCTATGGTGTTTTTGGTGGTTTTGCCGGTTTAGATCAGTGGCTACTCGATAATGGCGAATACCTTGTTCGACTACATTCACCGGCACAAGATTCTTCGTCACATACTTTACTGCTGGTGTTTATCGCCACTGGCGTACTAATGCCTCACATTTTTCATATGAGCCAAATGGATCGATCCATTAATGAGGTTGCTCGCATGGTGACATGGGCCTTCCCTTTATTTTTATTATTGATGGCGCTACCCGTATTTCCTATTCTATGGGCAGGTTTTGAACTAAAGGTTCCCTTCCCAATTTCCTACTTCACCTTAGGCGTGCCACAGTTTTCTAACGCGCCTATCATTACCATGATAGCTTGGGTGGGTGGCCTTTCGGCAGCATCAGGCGCACTGGTTGTTTCAATTTTATCGTTAGCGACCATGGTACTCAATCAATGGTTGCTGCCTCTGTTGCGCTTACAAACACAAAAGGATATTTATGCTCAGTTACGCTGGCTACGCCGCGCTTTAATTATTGGTATCACCTTTACCAGTTACCTACTCTATCTTTGGCTCGATAACCGCTACTCATTAATGGATCTAGCCTTACTTGCATTTGTACAAGCATTACAATTTGTACCCGGTGTCGTTGCCATTAGTTATTGGCCTCGCGCTAATCGTTTTGGTTTTTTTGCAGGCATTATCTCAGGCTCGTCAATCTGGCTAGTTGGGCTTGCTTTACCGGTTTTATTTTCTTGGGATAGCTTGCCGCTGCCCTTCCTTGCCAAACCATTTGAAACGGGCATCCCTGCATGGGAAGCCATCACGTTAATTTCTATTGGCATTAATATAGCAATGTTTTCCTTAGTTTCTTACCTAACACCAATGGGAGATGAAGAACATTACCATGCAGAAGTGTGTGCTGTAGATGAATTAAGCCATCCGTTTAGGCGTGTACTTGATGTTACCTCAGCCAAAGACTTTAAACATAAATTGGCTATCAGTATTGGTGACAGTGCGGCTGAAAAAGAAGTGAACCGAGCCTTACATTTCTTAGAGTTATCAGAAAATGAAACTCGACCTTATGCCCTACGGCGATTAAGAACGCGTATTCGCACCAATCTATCGGGCTTATTAGGGCACACCCTAGCCTCTGATATTATCGAAAAGCATTTTCCCTATCGCACCCCCTCTAACACTGAAGTAGTTGATATCAATTTAATGGAAAGTCGGCTAGAGCGACTAGGGCATAAAATGCAGGGCTTGACTGCCGACGTCAACCAGCTGCGCATTCATTATCGCAATACCTTATTAGAACTACCGATTGCGATTTGCTCTGTTGGTCTCGATGATGAGATTTTGCTATGGAACAATGCCATGAGCGATATCACCGGGATTACAAGCTCGGAGATAACCGGCTCTAACCTGCGCGACCTACCCTCACCATGGAAAAAATTAATTAGCGATTTCGTCAACGATTGGCAAACACACATTAATCGTGAATCCGTCGATCATAGCGGCAATACTCGCTGGTATCGGCTACACAAATCGGCCATTCAAAAATATTCTGACCAAGCTATCGATGGGCAAGTCATCCTAATGGAAGACTTCACTAATATTCAGCTAATGGAACAGGAGCTAATGCACAATAGACGACTAACATCCATCGGACGACTCGCTGCAGGCGTCGCACATGAGATAGGGAATCCGGTTACAGGTATTGCTTGTCTCGCCCAAAACTTACGCTATGAAGAAGAAGAAGACGGCCGTATCGAAACAGCTGATGCCATCCTTTCACAGACTGATCGTATTAGTCGTATTGTTCAATCCCTCGTTACCTTTGCGCATAGCGGCAAACACTCAAGTGATGACTTTCATCAAGTCAACATCAGCGATTGCGCCAACGAGGCTATCCATTTATTATCGCTACAAAGTGACCGCAAACCTATTGAATACAGGAATAAAATCAATATCGAGGCGAAAGTACTGGGGGATAGTCAACGTTTAATCCAAGTTTTTATCAATTTATTGGGCAATGCTAATGATGCCAGCCCCGAATTTTGTTCTATTACGCTGTCTAGTCGCACCGAAGAAGATCGGGTGGAAATTGACATCACGGATGAAGGCACGGGTATAGCCACAGAACACATCAAGCAAATTATGGAGCCTTTCTTTAGCACCAAAGAAACAGGCAAAGGCACGGGATTAGGATTAGCCGTAGTATTTAGCATTATTGAAGAGCATCAGGGAAATATTCATGTCACCAGCCCAGTCGCTCAAGGTCGTGGCACCTGTTTTACTATACAATTACCTCTTTTGATCTAAGATAGGTTATGCGTTGGGCGCAAAAAAGTGAGTACCCATAGTCGATACTCGTGACCCACTGTATAATCTGGATTTAACGTCAGTAAAAACTGACTTAGACTGTACCCCTCTTATGCATAAAATCTTAATTGTCGAAGATGAAGCGATTATTCGTATGGCACTGCGTAAGCTATTGGAGCGTCACGACTTCGACGTTCGTGATGCTGGCTCTGTTAAAGATGCTATCTCTAAACATAACCTTGATAACTTCGATTTAATTGTCAGTGACCTACGCCTCCCTGGCGAGCCAGGAACGGACCTAATTAAACTGGCCACTAACACGCCTGTTTTGATCATGACAAGTTACGCGAGCTTACGCTCAGCTGTTGATGCTATGCGTATGGGAGCCGTTGATTACATAGCCAAGCCCTTTGACCACGATGAAATGGTAGCAACGGTTAAGCGTATTTTACTAGAAAAGTCTAAGTCAAAAAACGCTACCCCAACGAGCAAGTCTACTGTCAAAAGTGGTTTAAATAGCGGCATCGTTGGCAATAGTAAAATTATGCAAGACCTCTTCAAGCGTATGGAGCAAGTCGCGCCAACGGATGCCACGGTATTAATTAATGGCGAAACGGGAACCGGCAAAGAACTCACTGCCAGAGCAATACATACCAATAGCCAAAGGGTTAACAATGCACTCATTTGCATTAACTGTGCAGCTATTCCCGACACACTGATCGAGTCAGAACTTTTTGGCCATGAAAAAGGTGCCTTTACCGGTGCAGATAGCCATCGCGAAGGCTTAGTCGTTGCGGCTGATAAAGGCACCTTGTTTCTCGATGAAATTGGTGAACTGCCGCTGGAAGCCCAGGCACGATTACTTCGTGTCTTACAGGAAGGTGAAGTCAGGCCAGTTGGCTCTGTTAAAACTCAAAAAGTGAATATTCGCCTTATCGCAGCGACTCACAGAGACCTTAGTCAGCGCTGTCGAGATGGCTTATTTCGTGAAGATTTATTCTTTCGCCTGAATGTTATTCAATTACAAATCCCACCCTTACGAGACCGCGAAGAAGATATAATCACACTGGCGAAGTCGATTATTGCCCGCTATTGCGAAACCTATAATAAACCTGCCCTATCACTTTCACCGGAAGCGGTGGATGTAATGAAAGCTTACCGCTGGCCGGGCAATGTTAGAGAATTAGAAAATGCCGTTCAACGCGCAGTCATTTTATGTGAAGACAGCGAGCAAATTAATCAAAGTTTATTGGCGTTAAATATAAACCTCAATAACTTAGATCATGAAAATGCTTTCGAAAAGAATATATCCTCTGACAACACTTATTCTGATGCTGACCGAAGAAAACGTACAAGCGAACCGGAGCTATCTCTAGAAGATTACTTTCAACGTGTTGTATTAGAAAACGAAGACAATATGAACGAAACAGAACTCGCCAAAAAATTAGGCGTTAGCCGAAAATGCCTATGGGAACGACGACAAAAATTAGGCATTCCTCGGAAAAAACGCCTCTCATAAAACAATATGCACCTTACAAACCATCACCAACAGTAACGGCTAATCACCCGTATTACCAAGAACAGCTTTCTCTATATATTTTTTTTCTCGAAACTTATTGATTCCACCCAGTAACGGCGGCAACAACAATACAAGAAATGCAATAATTATAATCCACATTGTTAAGGGTCGCTCCCACAAAAAACTAAGACTACCATCATGAATTGCCAAAGCACGAGCTAGATTACTTTCCATAATACCGCCTAAAATAAATCCTAGTAGCATTGGCGCCATAGCAAAATCCAGTAATCTCAAAAAAATTGCAATACCTGCAATAGCGACCATCATGACGATGTCGAAGGTATTAAAGCTAACGAGATAAACACCCGTAATAGAAAAGAATAACACTAAAGGAATTAATATCTGGCTGGGAATTGAAAGTAAGCGAGCGATATAAGGAATCAATGGTAAATTCATCACTAGCAATACAAGATTACCAATGTACATAGAAATAATAACCGACCAAAAAATTTCCGGGTTATCGACAAATAAACGCGGCCCTGGCTGAATGCCATAAGCGATTAACGCACCCAGCATAATAGCGGTAGTTCCCGAGCCAGGAATCCCCAATGTTAACAACGGAACAAACGAACCCGTTGAAGCTGCATTATTCGCTGATTCTGGTGCAGCAAGACCTTTTAGAGAGCCTTTACCGAACTTTAATTTATCTTTAGCTGAAGCTAATGTTCTTTCGAATCCATAGGCAAGGAACGACGCGATTGTGGCGCCGGCACCGGGCAATACGCCAACAAGAAAGCCAAATAAAGAACTGCGAACCATCGTCGGCGCAATCTCTTTAACCTCTGCCTTGGTTAACTTCATGCTCCCCACATCCTTAATATCGATCGCATTTTCAGCGTTATTATGATCCCCTCGCATTACTGTCATTAAAATTTCAGCAAGAGCAAATGTTGCCATCGCTAACAGCAAAAAACTCACGCCATCAATCACCTCTAAACTACCAAATGTAAAGCGTGGTATACCCGAAGTAACGTCCGTCCCTACTGTAGCGATCATTAGACCAAATACACACATTATAAGCGCTTTGACTACTTGACCTTTTCCAGAAAAGGCAGCAACCGCAGTAAAACCGAGGAACATGAGCGCAAAATAATCGCTTGATTGAAAACTTAAAGACACTTTCGCTAATGCCGGAGCGGCAAAAAGTAAAATGATGGCGCCTATCGTTCCCCCAGTAAAAGAAGAATATGCGGCAATAGCTAAGGCCTTACCTGCCTGCTTTTGGCGAGCTAATGGATAACCATCGAATGCAGTCACAACCGTGCTAGCACAACCAGGTGCGTTTATTAAGATAGATGAAGTTGACCCACCAAATACTGCACCATAATACACACCTGCCATCAAAATAATTCCTGAGGAAGGATCTAGTCCGTAAGTGATCGGAATCATTAATGCCACAGCAGATACCGGTCCTAAACCCGGCAACATACCAATAAACGTTCCTGCAAAACAACCAGCAAACACCATCAGTAAGTTAAATGGCATCACTGCCGTAGTTATACCTGTATAAATACCGTCCCACATTAGGTTATGCCCCCAAAAATACTGTAAATAACTTACCTGATGCTAAATACACATCCAATAATTTAGCTAAAATAAACCAAGTACAAACAGTGAAAGGAATCGCTACCTGCAATATTCTCTTGACACTTTTTTCACCTAACAACCAAAAGCCTACCACTAAAAATAAAATAGTCGATAACATAAAACCTAACCATTTTAGAGCCCCAGCAAAAACAATAATCAACAGTAGCAACTTGATAACCAGTGAAAACTGATAGCCGACTAAATCGACTCTATTTTCAAAACTTGTTTTGGCAGTCACCAACAATACCATTGATAAAATAACGCCGACAATTGCCAAAGCATTAGGCAAGGTTTGCGCATTAAAGGCTTGTGATACATCGCCCGGCATTAAGAGAATTTGTTGTGCGTAATAACCATAGGTGACAGAAAATAATAGAAAAACTAAACCGCCTACGCGATCTTTACTAATATTTAACATAATAGAACCATTCTTTATTATTAGTGAGTCCCTTCACTTTGTTATATTCTTATAATTAAAATGTTATAAATGCTAAAAACAATAATTATTATTACTTCATAAAACCTAACTCAACAAGCAGCCCCTTCATAGCCTCTTCTTGGTTCTCAAGAAAGCTTACAAACTCTGCATCGGGAGTAAATATTTCTTCCCAGCCGTTGCGGGCCCGTACGGTTTCCCATTCAGGAGTGTCGTACATTTTTTTAAGCACATTTATATACTCATTCTTCTTCGCATCAGAAGTTCCGGGTGCGGCAAAGAAACCGCGCCAGTTAATAAAAGTGACGTCTATACCTTGCTCTTTAACCGTTGGGACATCGGGAGCGCCATCAGAACGTTTATCACCTGTCATCGCTAAAATTCTAACTTCGCCTGCCTTTGCCAACGTTAAAGCTTCGCTCAGGCCAGTTGACAATACACCGACCTCACCTGATAACAATCCGGCCATGGCTTTACCGCCTGCGTCATAAGCAACATAAACCAACTTGGTAGGAGAGCCTCCTGCTGCTTTGGCTACCATTGCAGGCACTAAATGATCCATACTGCCCCGAGCAGAACCACCACCAAATTTAACGGCTTTGGGGTCAGCCTTAAAGTCTGCCATAACGGCTTCGAGCGTTTTATACTTTGAGTCACTACGCACAACGAAAGCACCAAAATCACCAATCGTACCGGCAATAGGTGTTAGGTCACGAAATGACTGCGGAAAAACTTTATAAAGGTAACGAATAACAATGGGAGTGGAATTTACCATCAAGGTATTTTTACTATCTTGCCCCGCAATCTCCACTAAGTGCGCGATCGCTTTTCCACCACCACCACCAGACATATTCTCATAAGAGACTGACTTAAGTAGACCTGACTTTGTAAGAGCCTCCCCCGTCCCCCTTGCCGTTCCATCCCAACCACCTCCGGCTCCACCAGGAATCAGAAAATGCACTTCATCAAGTTCTGCGGAAGCATGCATGGACGCACCGACAGCCAAAAAAGCCGTTAGTACAAACACCAATGAATTCAATAACTTACTTTTATTTTTTGTGAAAATCATTACTCATCCCTCATTATTATTAGTTTTTATATAGCCAACTATTATTCTATTTGGTTATGCGAAGAGCCATGATAGCCAAGGGAGCACGAAGGGATATAGCTTCTATACTTAATGACTATTTAGGGTATTATATTTATTTTGTTCATATTGTTCACGGGCACTGTTTCACAAAACACTTTATCCTGCTATCGAAAAGTGCAGGAAGCGGGCAACCTAGCGATAATAAAATGTTTTCAAAAAATCGTATAACACTCAAAAGTAAGATGATGATAATTATTGGCTTAGTAGCCCTCATACAAACTGGGTTTCTAGGTTTGTTTGCGCTAAATTATCTACAGAAATCTCTCAACGAACAAATTGGCCAACAAGCCCTTAATGTAGCTAATACTATTGCCTCAATGCCCGAAGTAATGAAAGCCATACAAATAAAAAAAACAAGCTTTCTTCAGCCCCTTAGTCTAGTTTTAGCCAACAACATCCAAGCTAGGTTTGTTGTGATAGGGGACAAAAACGGTATTAGAATAGCCCATCCCAATATCAATAAAATTGGGTTTTCGATGAAAGATGACGAGGGCGATGATAACTCTGAAGTATTAGTAAAGGGCAAGGGTTATATTTCTAAAGCCAAAGGTAGTCTGGGATGGACTATGCGTGGCAAAGCGCCTGTTTATGACAAAGAAAATAAAAATATAATTGGTATTATATCCGTTGGCTACGACCTTAAAAAAGTTGATGAAATCATTCATCATTACCAAGTAACGCTGACCACTGTTATTATTATCACTTTCTTATTCAGTGTCATGACTGCGATTTGGTTTTCCAATCATTTTAAAAAAGCAATATTTGGTTTAGAACCAGAACAAATTGCACGTCTTTTCGATGAACAAAAAGCAACATTGGAGTCAGTAAGAGAAGGTATTATTGCAATCAATAGTAAAGGCGAAATAACCACAGCTAATAGAACGGCTATTAATACATTAGGCTTACCTGAAAACATTCAACTTACGGGAAAGCGAATTGACGATATACTTTTCGATAGTTCAATGTTAAAAGTATTAGAAACAGGAGAGCCTCAATTCGATCAAGAAGTCTGGCACAACAACCATAACCTTATTGTTAACAGGCTCCCACTTAAGCAGGGCGACCGTATTACTGGGGTAGTCTCAAGCTTTAGGCGAAAGGATGAACTTGACCTTGTTAGTCGACAACTCACTCGCATCAAACAATATGCCGATAGCTTACGGAGTCAGGCTCACGAGTACTCTAACAAATTACATACTATTGCCGGCTTAATTCAAATCAATGCTTACGATGACGCTCTTCAATTAATTGGGCAAGAAAACCAAGGGCATCAAAAACTTATAAAACTAATAATGGAATCTGTCACTGATCCAATCGTCGCAGGCTGTCTTTTAGGGAAATATAATCGTGCGCGTGAACTAGGACTACAACTTATAATAGATAACGAAAGCAGTATGGGAAAACTGCCGGACCATTTACCAAAAGAAAATATAGTTACTATTATAGGAAATCTTATCGATAACGCTCTAGAAGCAACTTTAAAAAACAAAGGGGCCGGAGGAAAAATAATGCTATCAATGACCGATATCGGAGAAGATTTGATTTTTGAAGTTGAAGATCAGGGGGCAGGAATACCTAAAAAATTTGAAAGTAAAATATTTGACAAAGGTGTCAGCAGTAAAACCGAACATGGCCATGGAATCGGCTTACACTTAGTTAAAAAACTACTTGACAGCATGAGCGGTGACATTTCCATTACGGAAAGACGGGGTGTTGGCACCCGATTTACTACTTATATACCTAAAAAAATCACGCACGCAAAAACCAGAATAACTAAATAGATATGAATGATATAAAAGTCATTATTGCAGAAGATGATCGGCAAATCGCAGAAATACAAAAGCGATTTATCGAGAGAATTACAGGTTTTAAACTTGTAGGAATCGCTCATGAAATAAAAGAAACAGAAGATCTTTTCGAAATATTCAAACCTGATCTCATATTACTTGACATACAATTCCCATCTGGAACTGGGTTAGAATTATTGCGCAAACTACGCTCTCAGAAAAATAATGTTGACATTATTCTTATCACCGCATCAAAAGAAGTTAGCACTTTAAAAGAAGCACTAAGGGGAGGGGTTTTTGACTACATACTTAAACCCTTAGTATTCGAAAGGCTTCAGGAAACATTACTTAACTATAAAAAACAAATACTCCAATTTGAAAAAATTGAATCTATAGACCAATATGATGTGGATACCGCTTTACCCAGAATAAACAATAACTATCAACATTCAAATAAAAACACCCGACTCCCTAAGGGAATTGATGCGTTAACTCTTGAAAAAATTAGAAGTGTTTTTAAGGAAACAAAAGGCTCTATGAGTGCAGAAGAAGTTGGCGAGTTAATTGGAGCTAGCCGCACAACTGCCAGAAGATACCTAGAACATCTTATCAGTATAAATGAACTATCTGCAGAAGTTAGCTACGGCAGCGTAGGGCGACCAGAAAGAAAATATAACTTTAACGCCAATAAGTAGAAGCGCCTAAAAATAAAATATTTTCAACACAAATCAACAATCGACATTACCTTTACAAACGGTTTTAAAATTCAGAGTTCATTGCAATATAGCTTGCAAAAAAAACAAACCCACTAACATAGTTATCGCACTCAAACACGTTGAAATAACCACTATTGCGCTAGCCAACTTATCATCAGCCCCCATCGCTTGCGCCATAATGAAGGTCGCCATTGTAGTAGGACACGCAAATAAAATAAATAATATGCCTATAGTCTGCGAATCAAAGCCGCATAATAGTGCAACGACCACACCCACTGCCGGCATTAAGATTATTTTGACTAAGCTCGCATTCAAAGCATGGGCAAAAGAATAGCTTCTACTCGCAAATTGTAGCGCTCCACCTACCCCAATCAGTCCCAAAGGTATCGTTAGCTCCGCCAAATAGTTACCTGTATTCTGTACGATGCTGGGGAGAGTGACCCCAAAATATGAGAATGGCAAGGCAATAAAAACGGCGAGAACAATAGGATTCAAAAATATCTCTTTAAATAATCTCACTCGCGATAACTGGCGCCCTTTACTTAAAGGCACTACCAAGGCCACAACACCCAACACATTATATAAGGGTACAACAAATGCCAATAATAGTGCCGCTTGCGACAACCCTTCTAAACCGTAAACCCCAGCTGATGCGGCTAAGCCGACCGTTGCAAAGTTACCCCGGTAGCTACCCTGCATAAATGCACCCAGACTAGCACCGGCCTTTACCCATCTTGTTGCAAAGGCCCAAGTGATGACAAAAACACCAATAGTAACGGTATAGATAACACCTACCACATCAAATGGGACTGGGTTATTCGAATCGAGCGAGGATACCTTTAGAAAAATTAGTGCCGGTAAAGTGATATTGAATATCAATTTAGATGAAACTGAGATGAAATTATCATTAATGACATCCCATCGTTTTAGCAACACCCCCAGCAAAATAATTGAAAAAATAGGTGCGATCGTGGAAAAAATAAAGACGGTATTAATATCGACCTCCTAGGGTAGCCAGTAGCTTATGACTTACTAGAAAGTATATAGATTTTTAGTTGAGACAAAACAAAAAAGCTGCCACCCCCAAAATAATAGAGAGCGACAGCATCAAACCTTATTAACTGTATTTGCTAGTGATTTAAAATAGCGCTTAATACCACGCCAGCAACAAAGGGTTGTAAATGCCATTCAGGGCAATGGCGACCATGACGATGCCCATGCTCGATCAGGCCAAAACCGGGGAAAAAGAAACCCGCACGATCATAATAGTAGCTATGGCCATTGTGACGCTTGTGGCGATAGCCATGACGACGGTGATCATTCCAGTAGCCAGCGGAGGGATGTGGCCGGTGATCGTCATGATAATAGCGACGATCATGACGATCATAGCGGTAAGTATTATATCGATCACGGCCATTATTACTCCACCCATTATAATAACGATTGTGCTTGCTGTGCTTACCATACTTGCCATGGCCGCTATCATGCCTGCCATTACCATGACTGTAATGACGATCATGCTTATGGTTTTTTTTATCTGTATGTGACCGGCGGTCATCATTATAAAAACGACGCCCTTTATCTTCTTTACGCTCTATATGGCGCTTTATTTGATTATGGGGCAGTAATTTCTCAAGATCTTCTACTATTTGTGGCTTGGCGTTAACGGCGCTAACCCCGGATAATAATGTTAAAGACAATAAACCTGCGCTTAAACAATGTGTCAACTTCATAAGGTTTCCCCCTTTTATTGTGACAATTCAGTTCCAATAACTAGAACTTGGGGGCCAGTGTAATCAACGCAAGCTGAATAAAAGCTGAAGGAAATCAATACTTTCATGGAGTACAGGTAAATGATTCGCCCTGAAAATAGTGTTATCGGTTTGACAAGATGGCGCAAAAAATGACGCCAAGTGTTACCCATCGGAAAAATAGTTACAAAACATGTAACCAAAGGTAACAAAATACTTATTTCAATTTGTAATAATAAAGCACTGAAAACGATAACTTACTGATAACAATAGATTTATTAATAGTGGCACACAGAATGCTATAAGTACTTGTATAATAAAAACAATAAAGAATAATAAAAAATATACATATACATAAAAAAAATAAATAATAATAAGAAAAGAATTTTTAATTGAGTAAACGGGAGGAGCCTTAGCAATTGCTAAGATATGCAAGGAAGCCATATTATAAGAATAATTGACTCTGTGAATAAATTGACACAAGAACGGGAAAGTCCGAAAGGTACTTTCCCGTTTTGCTATCCGCAATTATTTAATGTCCGCTAAATTAGTCAAAGCACAAAACCCACCATAACGTGATAGAATCCTTGGTTTAGCTATCTCTATATAGAATTCATGATCAAACGGCTTTTTTCACTACTCAACTCCAGCTCATCTGAGCCGTCTAGCGCTTCTAAAAAAGCGGAAGGCAAACTTCAAATTACCCCTAGAGAACAGCACGACATCTCTCGGCGTAATATCAGCCCCAGCGCACTCAAAGTGATGAACCGACTCAATCAATCAGGGTTCGAGGGCTACCTTGTGGGAGGGGGAGTTAGAGACCTGCTGCTGGACAGCTCGCCTAAAGATTTTGATGTTTCCACTAACGCCACCCCAGAACAAGTTAAAACATTATTTCGAAACTCTCGCATTATTGGACGCCGCTTTAAGATTGTCCATGTCCGCTTTGGGCAAGAGATCATTGAAGTCACTACTTTCAGAGGCCAGAACAGCGAATCAAGCCAACAAGTCGAATCAGATACAGGTCAATTATTAAGGGACAACGTCTACGGCGACATGGAAAGCGATGCATTAAGACGTGACTTCACCGTTAATGCACTCTATTACTCCAGTAAAGACTTTGCTCTATATGATTACACAACCGGCCTAAGCGATATTGCTAAACGCCAATTACGCATGATTGGCGACCCAGCCACTCGCTACACAGAAGATCCCGTTCGTTTATTAAGAGCCATTCGCTTTGCAGCCAAACTCGGATTCCGTATAGAGCCCGAAACTGAAGCGCCCATTAGAGAACAAGCTCATCTGCTCTCTCACGTTCCTCCCGCTCGAGCTCGACGTGCCGTCGACGCCGCGCATCGATCGCGCGTTACGCGTGCGCCCGCTGTTTGTGCTGCCGATGTGCATCGGTGTCAACGGCGGCGGCGGCGGCGGTGATGTCAGTGACGGTGCCAGTGTCGGCACAAGTGGCACCGGCATGCCATTGCCACGGGCAAGACGGCGCCGTCGCAGGAAGCTGGCGACGCGTCTGCAATCGGTGCAGCATGCCATCGGACACGGCCGCGGCCTGACGTACGCGTGGACGGT
>Ga0075467_10002249_pt1 | contig 15297 bp, 16 predicted proteins | sample DEB08_DNA_9_FD_75067 | JGI IMG/M metagenome (GOLD analysis project Ga0075467, IMG submission 75067) | Aqueous microbial communities from the Delaware River and Bay under freshwater to marine salinity gradient to study organic matter... | ecosystem: Environmental > Aquatic > Marine > Coastal ... | reverse complement strand
CGTTTCATTGCTCGACGGTCGGTTCGGTAAGAGGAAAATTGGGAATGCGCACCTCGAAGGCGGGCGGCGTGCTGCCTACCATGACAAAATGGCCTTCCATCGAACCGCTCGGCGTGTTGAGCGGGCAGCCCGAGACGTAATCATGCGATTTGCCCGGCTGGATGATCGGCTGTTCGCCCACCACGCCGTCGCCGTTCACGATTTGCAGGCCGCCGCGCTGGTCGTTGATCCGCCAGTGCCGGGTGAGCAGCTGGACCGCCGTGTCGCGATGATTTTCGATCCGGACATGATAGGCCCAGAACCAGCGTTTTCCGTCGATATCGGATTGTTCCGGCAGAAAGGTCACCGAAACCCGCACGGTAACGCCGTCAGTGGTTGCGGCAAACGGGAAGAATGATTCCATGAGCATGATATAGAGTTAAAGCCCCACGGACGAAAGGGCCTGATCCAGGTCTTCGATCAGATCGATCGGATCTTCCAGCCCAACGTTGATCCGCAGCATGTCTTCGGTAATCCCGATTTCCAGCCTCGCCTCTTCTCCCAGACCATGATGGGTGGTCGAAGCGGGATGACACATCAGCGATCGGCTGTCGCCGATATTGTTCGAAATATCGATCAGTTTCAGGCCGTTGAGAAGCCCGTGCGCCTGTTTGCGCCCGCCTCCGACATAGAGCGAGAAGATCGGTCCGGCAGCCTCCATCTGGCTCATCGCCAGATTATGCTGCGGGTGGCTGGGCAGACCCGGGTGCAGGACTTTCTCTACCCGCTGCTCCAGGAACTTGCCCACTTCGACCGCATTGTTGCTCTGCCGGCGGATGCGCAGGTCCAGCGTCTCCAGTCCCTTGAGCACCACCCAGGCATTGAACGCGCTGAGCGTCGGCCCGGTGTTGCGGGTGAAGGCAAGCAAGGTTTCCTCGATAAATTCTTCCGTCCCGCAGACCGCGCCGGCCAGCACACGCCCCTGTCCGTCCATCATCTTGGTGGCGCTATAGGCAACGACATCGGCGCCATATGCCATCGGCCGCTGCAGCACATTGGTGGCGAACGCATTGTCGACCACGCTGGTGATGCCCCTGGCCCGCGCCAGATCGCAGACGCTGCGGATATCGATCACGTCCATCGTCGGGTTGGCAGGGGTCTCGAAAAAGAAGACCTTGGTCTTCGGCGTGATCGCCCGTTCCCAATTCTCGATCTCGCGGCCGTCGACTACGGTCGTCTGGATCCCGAATTTCGGAAGCAAACTGTCGGTCAGCCAGCGGCAGGAACCGAACAAGGCGCGGCTGGCAACCACATGGTCGCCCGCTTCCAGCTGACAGAGCAAGGCTGCGGTCATCGCGGCCATGCCCGATGCCGTCGCACGGCAGGCCTCCGCGCCTTCCATGATCGCGATCCGTTCTTCCAGCATCTGCACCGTCGGGTTCTGCAGACGGCTGTAGGTCATGCCGTCCTGCTCGCCGGCGAAGCGGGCAGCCGCATCCTCGGCGCAGTCGTAGCTGTAGCCCGATGTCAGGAACAGGGCTTCAGATGTCTCGCCAAATTCGCTGCGCATCGTGCCGCTGCGGATCGCCTGGGTAGCCGGGCGCCACTTCTTGGTAATCTCTCGGTTCTGGCCGGTATTTCTCTTCATCTGTCTTTCCTAGCCGCCTGTCAGTTGCGCGACAATAGCATCGCCGATTTCCGTGGTCGACGCACTGCCGCCCAGATCATGGCCAAGGACACCCTGCGCGAGCACGGCGGCGACCGCCGCTTCGATCCTGGCGGCCTCCGTTTCCATGCCGAAACTGTGCCGCAGCATCATCGCGGCGGACAGGATCATCGCCGAGGGATTGGCAATGCCCTGCCCGGCAATATCCGGTGCGCTGCCATGAATCGGCTCGTACAGGCCCTTCGTGCCATCGCCTAGAGAGGCGGAGGCCAGCAGCCCGATCGATCCCACGCACATGCTTGCCTGGTCGGAGAGGATATCGCCGAACAGATTGCCGGTCACGACCACGTCAAACTGGCCGGGATTGCGCACCAGCTGCATCGCGGCATTGTCGACATACATGTGGCTCAGCTCGACCTCGGGATAGTCGGCCGCAACCTCGATCATCACCTCGCGCCACAATTGCGATGTTTCCAGCACATTGGCCTTGTCCACCGAACAGAGCCGCTTGCCGCGCACCATGGCGGTCTTGAACGCGACATGGGCGATGCGCCGGACCTCGCTCTCGTTGTAGGACATGATGTCATAGCCCTCGCGCAGGCCGTCCGCCGTCTTGCGCATACCCTTTTCGCCGAAATAGACATCACCGTTCAGTTCGCGGACGATGACGATATCGATGGTGCGGGCGATTTCCGGCTTGAGGCCGGACGCATCTTCCATGCCCGGGAACATTTTCGCGGGCCGCAAATTGGCGAAGGTCTGCATTTCCCTGCGCAGGCCGAGCACCGCCTGTTCCGGGCGGAGATGGCGCTCGAGATGATCGCAGGCTGGATCGCCGACCGCGCCGAACAGCACAGCGTCGGCAGATTTCGCCAGCGCGACCGTTGCCGGCGGCAGCGGATGGCCATGGGCGCGATAGGCGACGCCGCCGACATCGGCGTGGCTCAATTGCAGATCGGGCAGATCGAGAGCCTCCAGAACGCGCAGCGCCTCGACCATGATTTCCTGACCAATGCCGTCGCCGGCGAGCACCGCAATATGCATCAAATTTCCCTTTATGTAAGCGCGCCGTTCCTGCCGAGAATCGCGCGGTTAGGCAACCACCCTTTTCAGCCGGTCGACCAATACCGACCGGGCGGCCATCACATCCTTGCGGCGGTCCTCGAAGAAATGGCGTTTCAGGAAAAAACCGGTGACGCGCAGGCCGTCGAATATGTCATCCCATTCCGGCGTGACCGGTTCTTTCAGAAAGGCCGGGAGCGGCAACAGCCGGTCCTTGTAGAGGGTCCCGGCACCTACGCTGACTGCAGTCGCGCTTTTCGGGCTGATATAGACCAGATCCTCCGCCGTGCCGGTCACCGCGCATCTGTCCAGCGCCAGGCCAAAGCCCAGTTCCGAGAGCAGCAGCAGCTCGTATCGCACCAGCGCGACCGACCAGCCCTTGGCCGACGGCGCCCCGCAAATCGCTTCGAGCAGGGCGGAAAGCGCCGAATGCAGCTGCGGATAGCTATGTTCCTCGGGCAGCACAGCCGCGGTCAGCGCGGTCACCCAGTCCAGCGCGGCGCTGGCCAGCGGCTCGCCCAGAAACGGCCCGCGGCTGAGCTGCAGTTCGGCGGTCATCGAGGCCAGCTGGTCCTCGGTCCGCGCGCGATAGTCGGCCTGGACGACATTGGACGGGATCAGCACCGGTCGCATCATGCGCGAATGCGCGCCGCGCACATAGCCGGAGACCAGACCATTTTCGGGCGTCAGCGAACGGACCACGGCGCCATGTTCGCCGTGCGACTTGACCGAACAGATGATCGCGGAGGTGCGTAGGCTAGGCATGGAAAAAATCGTAGATCTTCTGCGCCACCGTCGCCGACACCCCCGGCGCGCCCTGCAGATCATCAAGCGAGGCGTTCTTCACCGCCCGTGCCGTTCCGAAATGCAGCAGCAAAGCTTTCTTCCGCGAAGGCCCGATCCCCGGCACATCATCCAGCGAACTGTGCCCAACGGATTTGGCGCGCCGAGTCCGGTGGGCACCAATGGCGAAACGATGCGCCTCGTCGCGCAGCCGCTGGAGATAGAAAAGCACCGGGCTGTTCGGCGGCAGGTTGATCTGGCGGCCATCGGGCAGATGGAAGGTCTCCCGTCCGGCATTGCGGTCCGGCCCTTTCGAGACGCCGATCATCACCACATCCTCGACGCCGATTTCGGCCAAGGCATCGCGCGCCGCGCTCATCTGTCCCTTGCCGCCGTCGATCAGCACCAGATCCGGCCATTCGCCCTTGTCGCGGTCCGGGTCTTCCTTCTGCGCGCGCGCAAACCGCCGTTCGAGCACCTCGCGCATCATCGCGAAATCATCGCCCGGCGCGATGTCCGGATTCTTGATATTGAACTTGCGATAGGCGTTCTTGCGGAAACCCTCCGGTCCGGCGACGACCATGCCGCCGACCATATTGGTGCCCTGGATGTGGCTGTTGTCGTAAATCTCGATCCGGTCGGGTACCGCGTCCAGCTCCAGCAGATCGACCATTTCCCGCATGATCTTCGCCTGGGTGGAGGTTTCCGCCAGCCGCCGGTCGAGCGCTTCCTCGGCGTTGCGACTGGCCTGGACCAGCAGCTTGCGGCGATCGCCGCGCTGCGGTTTCGAGACGCTGACCCGATAGTCCGCCTTGGTGCTCAGCGCTTCGGCGAGCAGTTCCGCATCGGGCAGTTCGCGGTCGAGCAACACCAGCTTGGGCGGCGGCATCCGGTCGTAAAATTGCATCAGGAAGCTGGAGAAGACCTCCTCTATTGCGACATTGGTCGTGTGCGCGGGGAAGAAGCTGCGATGCCCCCAGTTCTGGCCGCCGCGGATGAAGAAGGCCTGGATGCAGACGGTCGAGCCCTTCGCCGCCAGCGCAAAAATATCCGCATCGGGCAGCCCCGCCGCATTGATCGCCTGATTGCCCTGGATGAAGGTCAGCGCCTTCAGCCGGTCGCGGTAGACCGCCGCCATCTCGAAATCGAGCGCATCGGCCGCCTTTTCCATCGCCTCGCCCAGCTTCTGCTGCACCGCGGTCGATTTGCCTGACAGGAAATCGCGCGCGTCATCGACCAATTCGGCATAGTCCTGCTTGCTGATCCGGTCGACGCAGGGCGCCGAGCAGCGTTTGATCTGATAAAGCAGGCAGGGCCGCGACCGGTTGCTGAAGAAACTGTCGGTGCAGGAGCGCAGCAGAAACAGCTTCTGCAGCGCGTTGATCGTCCGGTTCACCGACCCGGCGCTGGCAAAGGGCCCGAAATATTGCCCCTTCACCCGCTGCGCGCCGCGGTGCTTGGTGATGCGCGGGAAATCATGCCCTTCGCGGAGCAGGATGAACGGGAAGCTCTTGTCGTCGCGCAGCAGCACATTATAGGCCGGCCGGAATTTCTTGATAAGCTGCGCCTCGAGCAGCAGCGCTTCCGCCTCGCTGCCGGTGGTGACGATGGTCATCGACCGGGTCTGCGCGACCATCCGCAACAGCCGGTGCGGCAGCCGGTTCATCTGGACATAGGCACCCACCCGGCTTTTCAGCGACCGCGCCTTGCCGACATAGAGCACATCGCCGCGCTTGTCCTGCATCCGGTAGACGCCGGGCCGGGTCGGCAGCGTGTTCAGCACTTCCCGGATCGCCGCCATGCCCGCCTCGAGATCGGGCGTATCCCCTTCCCCGCGCACGGCAAAGGTCGCCTTGTCCTCGTTGAAACGGGACGCGGCATTGGGTTGATCGGGACGGTCGGCCTTGGACATGGGGCTTATCTAAGCGCGCATCGGGCGCAATGCCAGAATCAATCGTTCCGGTGCTCCTGCAACTGCGGGAACCCGGAACGATGTCCTGAAAATTCAGGGAATGATGTGACAGTCCTGCCTGTGCAGGACGGACGGGCTGGTTAGTTCAGCGCCTTGCCGATATCGCCAATGGCCTTGTCGACCAGCGCCTTGTCGGCAGCGGCATCATGGCGCGCGGCGATCAGGGCTTCGGCTGCCTGGGTAGCGGCGGTTGCCGCCTTCGCCCGGACCGCAGCAATCGCAGAGCGTTCGGCTGCACCGATTTTCTCTTCTGCCATTTTCTTGCGGCGAGCGATCAGCGCCTTGGTATCGGCCTCGGCCTGCTGGACCAGCGTAGCAGCCTCTTTCTCGGCGCTCTCCATCAGCGCTTCGGCTTCTGCCTGAGCACCAGCGGTCTTGGCTTCATATTCGGCTTTCAGCGCCTCGGCTTCCTTGCGGAGACCGGCCGCTTCGTCGAGCGTCTTCTTGATCTCGGCAATCTGCTTGTCGAGCATGCCGCCGACGATTTTCGGGACCTTCGCCCAGAGCATGATGCCGAACACAATCAGCATTCCGACCGCAACCCATCCGGTTGCGTTCAGTCCGAGTGCGCTGGCTTCCGCGCCTTCTGCCAAAACTGTCAATAGCATCGTCTGTCTCCTTCAGCAGGCGCTCAGAAAGCGGCCTTGACCGCCTTCTTTGCATCAGTTGCCGAAACCTTGGCACCGGACACCGTCGTGACAATGGCCTGAGCCGCTTCGACAGCCACCGCTTCAATTTCCTTGAGAGCGGCGGTCTTTGCCGCTTTCAGTTCCGCGTCCGCTTCCTCGGCCTTTTTGGAAAGGGCGGAATCGGCCCGCTTGATCGCGGCCTCGTTCTTCATGGCCGCCTTGGTTTTGGCTTCGTTGACTTTGCTGACAGCATCGGCCCGCGCATCGTTGATACTGGTCCGATAATCGGTCTCGATCTGCTCAGCCTTGTCCTGCGCAGCCTGGGCAGCGGCAAGATCGTCGGTAATCCGTTTCTGGCGGTCGTCGACGGTCTTGCTGATCTTCGGCACCATATTGCGGGCAATGCCGAAATAAATGATGCCGATGACGATCAGCAACCAGAAAAACTGGCTACCATAGACTTCCAAGAGCTGACTAATTTGAGGCATTATTCACCTGTAAATTCAAGACGCAAAACCGACAATCTGGTCAAGCCGGGCAAGACCAGCACATGCAGCAGATTATTCTGCTGGTGCGGCTGCCGGTGCTTCCACTGCTGCAGGCGCATCAGCCGGAGCAGCTTCTACTGCAACGACTTCTGCTTCTGCAACCGCTGGTGGAGCATAGAGAATGATCATGGCGACGGCGAAAGCGATCAGGCCGAGCAATTCAGCAGCAGCAAAGCCGATGAACAGACGTCCCTGCTGGCCATCAGCCGCAGACGGGTTGCGCAACGCGCCTTCGAGGAAGGAACCGAAAACATTACCAACACCGGTAGCAGCGGCACCAACGCCGATTGCAGCCAGGCCAGCGCCGATAACTTGTGCAGAAGAGAGATCCATTTTTTAACTCCGTATTGTAAAATTGGTGATTGAAAGTGACTTAGTGAAGATTTTCCGCATCGTTGATGTACAGCGATGTGAGAAGGGCGAAAACATAGGCCTGGATGGCGCACACCAGCAGTTCGAGCGCGCTGACAAAGGCGATGAAGACGATGCTCAGCAATGCGATACCCCAGCTGGCTCCGCCGGCGTCAATCGCCTGGATGACGAAATTGGCGAACACCTTGATCAGGATATGGCCGGCGATCATCGCCACGAACAGCCGCAGCGCCAGGCTGAACGGGCGTACAAGGAAGGACAAGAGCTCCACCATGAAGATCAGCGGGATCATCGGAAGCGGCGTGCCGTGCGGGACGAACAGGCTGAAAAAGTGGAACTTGTGCTTCCAGAAACCAACGATCAAAACGATCGAGAAGCTGATCGCGGCCAGCAGTCCGGTGACGGTAAACTGGCTGGTGACGGTGAACGGATGGATGCCGGGGATGATCCCGAAGGGCATCATGCCGAGCAGATTGGAGAACAGGATGAACATGAAGAGGGTGAATACCCATGGCGTATATTTCTTGCCGTTGGGGCCAATGCTGGTGGCAATGATATTGTCGACAAAGCCGACCACGCCCTCGACCATGATCTGCCAGCGACCGGGAACGAGCTCGCGCTTCATTCCGCCCATCATGAACACATAGAGCAGCCCGAGGACGACAAACATCCAAAGCGCGCTGTTAGTGAAACTGATCTGCTGACCGAATAAAGTGAAGCCATCAAAGATGGGCTGCACTTCAAACTGGTGCATAGGATCAATCTTGCCTTCTGTAGCCACTAAAATAACCCCTGATCGTCAATCATCATCTGCTAGTGCCGTGCCGATGTCGTCCACCGGCTGGCTCGCAATCACGTAAATTTTCCTGAACGCCACTCCCGTTCCGAGGAAGAAGAACAGCAACAGGAACAATGGCGCCGTACCCAGCCAGGTGTCAAAAAGCCACCCGAGTAAGAAACCGCCGACCACGCCTCCGATCAGATAGCTTAGCACCCTCGCGCCGAGCCGCTGACTTTCGTCCGGCCCTTTGTTTCGGTGCCCTGCTTTGATCCGCTCCCGATTTTGTGCCGATATCAGTCGCTCGTCCAGCGATGAAACCCGCACATCCTCTTCGAGGGGATCCCGATCGGATTCGCTTGCTGTCATTCCAACCCCTTCAAAAGCCCCGAAGAGCGCCAAAAAGAGCCATAAACAACAGCAGGCCGACCCGCCAAGGCGCGGTCCGTTTAGGAAAGCAGCGTGCCCAAGTCAACAGCAATGCTGCAACGCGGAAAATGGGGTGCGTTCGGGGATGGATTTGCCGCTTGGGCGCGTGGAAGAAACGTGAGATCATGGCCGTTCTGCAGCAAAAGCAGCGCGATGGATTGACTTGCGGTCAATATCCATATGATGTCCGTCAGGCCTGCAGGCTCAGCAGCAATGCCCGGGTCATTCCGGCGGCAGGTGGCTGCAAATTCGAACCACGCTCAAAGCAAGGAACCTCCCAGTGACCCTCCAGACAGATCGCATCGACAATATCCTGACCGTGACGATAGACCGGCCGGAGCGGAGAAACGCGGTCGACGGCGATACGGCGAAAGCCCTGTATGACGTGTTCCGGGATTTCGACCAGGATGACAGCCTGAGCGTCGCCATATTGACGGGCACCGACGGCAATTTCTGCGCCGGTGCGGATCTGAAAGCCGTATCCGAAGGCAAGGGCAATCCAGTGCACGCGGACGGCGACATGGCGCCAATGGGTCCGGGCCGGCTGCGGCTGTCGAAACCGGTGATCGCCGCGATCGAGGGCTATGCGGTCGCCGGCGGCCTGGAACTGGCCTTGTGGTGCGATCTCCGGGTGGCGGCGCAATCCGCCTCGTTCGGCGTCTTCTGTCGCCGCTGGGGTGTGCCGCTGATAGACCTTGGCACGATCCGGCTGCCGCGCCTCATCGGCCAGTCGCGCGCAGCGGACATGATCCTGACCGGCCGCGAAGTGGGAGCGGACGAGGCATTGTCATTTGGCCTGGTCAACCGGCTGGTGCCCGATGGCGAAGCTTTGGCCGAGGCAAGAAAACTGGCCGCAGATATTGCTGCCTTTCCCCAGCGCTGCCTGCGCAGCGATCGCCGCTCGATGTTCGAGCAATGGGATCTGAGCGAAGCCGACGCGATCCGGCAGGAAGTCCTACTGGGGCTGGAGACGATAAAATCGGGCGAGACCCGGGAAGGCGCCACCGCCTTTGCCAAGGGCCGGGGGCGCCATGGCGGGTTTGGGGACTAGTCCGGCAGCCGCACAAGGCCGCCCCGATGGCAAACGAAGGTCGGACAAACAGAAAAGGCGTGCCAGGCTTGCCGGCACGCCCTTCGAAAATCGTTGGCAGCGCGGTCCGCTCAGGGGCAACGTGAATCCCGCACCGGAGCAGAGCTGTCGCGCGTGTTCCAGGTACCGCTCGGCGTCTGATATTTCTCGCCGGGCACGGTGCGCATGATCAGGTTGCAACCAGAGGTGAAGGCAAATTGCTCGACCGTCGAATTGGTTTCCTGCGCCTTGCGCGTATAGGCCGCCTTGCGCTTGATGTTGATATCCTCGACCAGCGCCTTGATCGCCGGCGAAGGCGATGACACATAGCCGAGATAGCCGTCCGGCTTCTCGCCGATCAGACCGGAAGAACGCGCCGCTTCATAGGCGGGATCGCGCTGCGCCATGACCGGCACGGCCACGACTGCGGTCAATATCAGTCCGCCGATAATGGCCAGGACCTTGTTTTTCTTTGCATAGTCAAACATCAGAAAATATCCGCTTCCTCGTTGATCAGGTCTTTTGCATCACCGTCGAGGCGATACACCACTTCCTGCTTGATGTTGATATTGAGGTTGATGACGATCGGCTTGTCCGGTGCAGTCACCTGCACGCAGGCGGAAAGCCCTGTCAATGCGCCCAATATCAGGCCGGCGGTGGTTAAGCTCCTCATTTTGCGACGAATCGCATCATCTGATCGATCCGTCAATTGACTTGTCTGATAAAGCATCATCGCTTTCCCCCGGCTGAATGGACTATTCATCTTGTTCAAGCGCCTTCACCGCGGCCTTGGCCCGCGCCTCCTGCGCCCGCAACAGCGCCGGCAAATTCTGACCGACCAGTATTTCCGGTTCATAATAGGATTTGGCACTGCTCATCAATTGCATGAACGGCGCCTGGATGCGGACGTTGAACTGGATCGGGATCCGCGCCAGCTGCTTGGTGATGAAATTGCGGCTCGCATCGTCGCCCTGCTGCAATCCGTCGAATTTCACTTCGGTGATGATTTCACCGGCAATATCGCCGTTCATGCCGATGGTGAGATTGCGATATTTGATCGATTTCAGCGCATTGAACGCGAAATTGGCCATCCTGCCCATATCTTCATAGGTAAGCTCGCCAACATAGGCGAGCGTGCCACCGCCTTCGCGCGCCACCAGATAGCCGCCGACGATCCGGCCGCCATCCTGGTCGAAGACCATCGGCAGCTTGCCGTCAAACACGCCGGTTGCGGTCATATTCTCGAAATCGAACTGGGTCAGGAACTGCGCTGCATCGACTCCTTCGACGGTGAATTGCAACCGCCGTTCGGCTTCCTCGCCGAGATCGAGAATGGTGGGTTCAAGATAGAGCTTGCCGCCCGCAAACGGCCATTGGCCGCCCTCGACCTGCATTTTATAGTCGGGCAGCAGGCGATAGCGAATCTGTCCGTTGAACACGGCAACGCCGGGATTGACCTCGGACAGGGTGACGGTTTGGCCCGGCCCCGTTTCCAAGGCGAGCAGATCGAAAAACCTGATCTCGCCCGCCAGACCGGTCACCGGGCCAAAGGCCGCCGCCAGATTCATGCCGTTGGTACGAAAGGTCCCGCTGCTCTGGATTCCGTTGTCGGAGGCATCCCAGTCGATCCGGCCGGTTCCCGACATTTCTCCCTGGACATTGGCGATCACGCCGAGAGTCAGCGGGGTCAGCTGTTCCGGTTGCAACCGGTCGTTGAAGATCAGCGACTGCACGTCGATCAGCGCCCGCCCCTCGCTCTTTTCCAGCGCGTGGCGGATATCGATCGCCGCAACCGCGGTCAGCGTCTCGGGCTCGCGCAGCCAGCCGGTTGCCGAGAGGGCGTTGCCGTCAAACCGCAGCGCGACGTCGTTGCTGACCAGCGGCCGGAATCGTTCCACCGGTTGCTCGTCGCGGACCAGCAGTCCGGCATCGGCCAGAAATTCGCCATTTTCATAGCGCCAGTCGCCTTCGATCTTTTCCATCAGCAGCGGGACATTGCCGACCTGGCCGGACGCGCCCTCGATACGGCCGCTGATCGTCCGCCCGAACCCGGCGCTGAGAACGGCCATGTCCAGCCGCGTCATGCTGTCCGCTGTGCCCAGCCTGATGCCGACATTTTGGGCCATCAAGCCCTTCGCCCGCGAATAGCCCAGCGCCCCGCTGGAAATGGCCAGTGGCGTGCCGCCGATTTCGCCGATCAGCTTGATCGAAGGCGCATTGGCCGCGACATTCACATCCGAACCACTGCCGGAAATAATGGCATTGCCCTGCGGACACAATCGCGCGTTCGTAGGTCCCGCACGCAGGGATGCCGTGCGCAGGCTGGCGAATTGCAGGTTGATGCACTGGCGGAACAGGGCAAAATCGCCGTTGCGCCCGACATAGCCGCTGACCGGCACCTGCAGCCCGGTGATCTGTCCGTCACCGAGCGGTCCGGTCAGGATGATCCGTCCGTCAACATTGGTCCCGCCCTGGCGCGTCGGCGAAAAGGCCAGCGCCGGAATCTTCAGCTGCGCCGAACCGGCCTGATAATTGGCCATTTCGAACCGTCCGGAAAATCCGCGCGACAGGCTGCCGTCGTCGAGCACCAATTTGGCGCTCGGAAAGCCACCGCCCTGCAGGGAAATATTGCCCTCCGCCAGCATCCGGATATTCTTGTCGGTAAAGGCAAGCAGCAAGGGATCGCTGAGACTGACGGCAGCGCCGGACCGCGAGCGGGCAGCAAGCGCGTTCAGCGTCAGGGTCGTCCGGTTCGGGCCTTTCGAGAATTTTATGTCGCTCGACATATCGAACTGGTTGCCGGCCTGCTGCACGGCCTGGGCAAAGCGGGCGGCGAGCGGGCCGACCGGCGTACCGGCGACCGATGCCGACAGGCTGCCGGCCCGCCGCAGAATATTCCTGTCGACATGCGCGCCGCGAATGTCCGGCTGCCCGGAGAAGCTGGCGGTCATCACGTTGCCGCCATAGCCAAGCGCGAACGGCCCCTTGATCCGGGATCGATCGGCGCGCCCGTAAGGGGAGTGCAATCCGCTGGCGGTCAGATCGACATCGCCGCTGCTCTTTTCGAGATCACCAGCCAGTTTCACCGATGCCCGGATTTCCTGGCTGCTGTAATCGGCATAACGGAGAGGCCCGCCAACGAGACCGATATTGCCGGACCAGCTGGCCAGATCCTCGCCCAGATCAACCGAGACCTGCGCCGCAAAATCTTGGGCAGCCAGATCCAGATCGCCGCATGTCACGGCCGGCAGTCGCAGCGGCCCTTGCAGATGCGGCTGCTTGCGGCGAATCGCCACCTTGCCGAAAAAAGTCGGTCGCTTCAGGTCGCAGCCGCCAGCGTCCAGATTCCGGCTGATCGCCGCGATTTCGCCGCTGAAACCGTTGTGCAGCTCGCCTTGACCGTTGAGCGCCAGTCCGATGGCGCCATATTCGCTGTCGATCCGCAGTCGGGCGTCGGTCAGGCCCAGCCACATGTCCGGCAGCGCCAGCGGCTTGTCCGCTTCGGGTTCCATGAACTTGTCGAGTTCGCCGAAGCTGAGCGCGCCATTTTCCAGTCGCCCGTAAAGCTTGACTCCGCGAGCCCGGACCCAGTTGATACCGACACCGCCCAGGCTCAGGCTGTTGCCCAGTTCGACCAGCTCCGCCGTCAGGTCCGGACGGTCGGGATCGCCGATGACCAGATTGCGGATGACCTGCCGGCGAAGCCCGATATCCTCGATCTCGTAGCTGGCGGTCACATCCATCTGGTCGAGCTGGGACTGGATGACATTGTCCGCGAGCGTCGTCCGGCTGACCCACAGGGTGATCAATCCGAGCAGGATCAGAACAAGCAATATCCCGCCATACAGTCGAAACCGGGAACGGCGACCGACGGGGTCATTGGCGATTTCTTCTTCCATTGCAGCTGAAATGCAGAACTCTGTCTTAAGTTGCAATGTACAAGTGTCCAAATGCAGGAGTTTTAAGCGCCTTTTATCGACATTGGACATTTTCGGTCGCTTTTCCCTTTATCGGCTCCGTTCCTGCTTTGTTCCCGATATAAGAACCCATGACCGACGGGCAGGACATAAAGCCGGGCGCAGCGGGCCAGGACGGCGGCCATCGGGCCCGGCTTCGTCAGCGCATATTGGCCGGTCATGGCAACGGCCTGCACGACCACGAACTGGTCGAATATCTACTGGCGCTGGCCATTCCGCGCCGCGACACCAAGCCTCTGGCCAAGCAGCTGATCGAGGAATTCGGCGGATTCTCCCGGCTACTGGTGACCGATGGCGACGCGCTGGCAAATTTTCCCGGCATGGGGGAGAGCAGCGTCGCGGCGCTGAAGATTGTCCAGCTGGCGGCATTGCGGCTGATCTCCGAGCCGGTGCGGACCCAGCCAATCCTGTCGAGCTGGCAGGCCCTGCTCGACTATTTGCGCGCCGACATGGCGCATCTGGCGCATGAACGGGTGCGGGTCCTGCACCTCGACAGCAAGAACCGGCTGATCCGCGACGAGCTGGTCAGCGAAGGCTCGATCGACCAGGCGGCCATCTATACCCGCGAGGTCATCCGGCGCGCCCTGTCGCTGGGCTCCGCCGCGATCATCCTGGTCCACAACCATCCCAGCGGCGACAGCACCCCCAGCCGGCAGGATATCGCGATTACCAACGAAATCTGCGCCGCCGGCCGCACGCTCGGCATCAGCGTCCACGACCATATCATCATCGGCCGCGACGGCCACATGTCCTTCCGTTCAAAGGGGCTGATCTAGCCGGTTCCACAGCCCTCGCGCAGCAGACCGTCAGTAGAGGAACATCGGCATGTCCTCGACCTGGATCAGGCTGGCGCGATACTGGTTGGCGTCATAGAGGCCCGACACATTGACCCCCTTGCTGCCTTCCAGCAAACGGCCGATCGGAACCGTGCTGTAATTGCCGTCGGTCAGGCAGACCATATTCGCCATCCGGTCCTGCTCGATCAGCTGCACCGCGAGCGCGCCAAAGGCAAAGCCGACCATCCGGTCCATCGCGTCCGGTTCCCCGGCGCGCATCAGATAGGCCAGCTCCTGCACGATCGTCCGCTGGTCGCTGCGCGCCTCGATTTCGCGCGCCAGTTGCGTCCCGATATTCAGGCCATCGCGGTTGGTATTGGACTTGTTGATTTCGTCGGCAAAATCCGTGGCACCCGACAGACTGCCCCCCTCGGATACCAGGCAGATCGCATAGGATTCGGGATTGGCCTGCTTGTCGCCGAGCAGCAGCGGCAGCAGCACATCCATATCGGCGGGCACTTCGGCAATGACGGTCCGGTCGGCCTGCGACAGGAAACCGGACAGCAGCGCCGTCTCGCCGGATCGCCGTCCGAACAGTTCGATCACCGCAATCCGCTCGTGGCTCGCCGCCGTCGTCCGCAGCGCGTTGATCGCCTGCACCGAGCGGGTGACCGCGGTCGAGAATCCGATGCAATAATCGGTGCCATAGACATCATTGTCCATGGTCTTGGGAATCGAGATCAGGTTGCGTCCCAGGCTCGACAGATGGGCCGAGAAGCGCAGCGTGCCGTCACCGCCCATGGTGATCAGGACATCGACCGCCAGCGCGTCGAGCACGTCCAGCACCTTCTGCGTCTGGTCGCCCCGGTCCGTCACCCGCGGATCGCAGCGGGAGCTGTGCAATATCGTGCCGCCCTGCCGGTCGATGCCGCGCACCCGGTTCTTGTCGAGCATCATCACGCTGTCCTGCCGCGCCCAGGGATCGGCCGGGTCAATCTCCAGCACCCCTTCCCAGCCGCGCCGCAGTCCGACCACGTCCCAGCCGCGCTGCCAGGCCGACGTCGCAATCGACTGGATGCAGGGATTGAGACCCGGGACATCGCCGCCGCCGGTGAGTATAGCCAGGCGCATTTTATTCTCCCTGTTTCCGCCGCTGCATTGCCGACTCATTTCGTAGCTGCTAGCGGGGCCGCAAAACAAGGCACATCATTGCCGCAATCATAAACTTTGTCCAAGGACCAATCATGATCCCACGCT
>Ga0075467_10002248_pt1 | contig 15318 bp, 12 predicted proteins | sample DEB08_DNA_9_FD_75067 | JGI IMG/M metagenome (GOLD analysis project Ga0075467, IMG submission 75067) | Aqueous microbial communities from the Delaware River and Bay under freshwater to marine salinity gradient to study organic matter... | ecosystem: Environmental > Aquatic > Marine > Coastal ... | reverse complement strand
CCCCAAAACCCCAAAACCCCGTATCAATAAAATTATAATTATTATATTTTCAATATTTCTTGTATCTCATCTTTCATCAAGTTATTCACTTGTTTTCATCTTTATTTTATGCAGAACCTTCTTCTGCTTCTTCTTTAGGTGTTGCATCATTCACTTCTTCAGGTGATGGGTTCTTTTCTTCTGCAACTGCTGCTTCGACTTCTGTGGCAGCTGGATCTTCGTTATTGTAGTCTTGATTTGCAGCATTCTTTTTTTTGTCCGCCTCTTATGGCTTCTCATCATTGACAACTTATTCCACTACCTCTGCTTCTACTTGGTCCATTTCAGGCTGAGCACCTTCTTCGCCAGCAATTTCTCCTGAATTTTCTTCTTTAAGTGACACTTAAGATTATTCTTGTGCCTAGCTATTATCTTGTGACTCCTGAATGTTGATCTTATCGCTAGCTACAATCACTCCTTTATCACCATCGACGATGGTAGCCTCAGTATTCGTGTTTCCATTTGATGGTGCCTTACCGATTGCACCAGTGAACATTCTCTGCGATGATGGCATTGTTAGTTCTGGACCAGCTGTCATCTCGTCTGTAGGCAAGTTTCGTTGACTTTCTGCTCCTTAAATGATAGGCGACGCATCCAACTTGAAATTCAAGGGAATCTATGATTGAATTTTAGCCAGGTCCGCACCTGCGTCTTCTTGCTCACTGCCAAGGTCAGTATTTTCTTGGAGAGCCGATACTGATTACGAAGGCTGTCCCTTTTCTTCTTCTACTCGGAACAGGTCGAACTTGAGACCTGTGTTCTGCCTCTTTGTGTCGGACATGAACTGTTTGTAGAGGTTACGCTGAGACGGAGAGCGGATTGTGCCGTCGATCAGTTTGAAGTTTGTGGGAGACTCAGGCTCGACAGCATCCTTGCGTTTGCGAGCGGCGCCTTCAGACTCCGACTCTTCGGGTTCACTCTTGCTCTCCTCGCGATCTTCCACAGAGTCCTTTGGCTCGGCCTCCTTAAGGATGAGGGTTCGCATGTCTTGAACTTTCTCTTCTAACTTAAGCAGCACACGCTCGTCGAGGATGGTTGACCAGATGTCCTCGAAGCCCTCAAGCTCTTCAGTGTTCTGCTCGGTCATGTGGAAGGGCACTGCATGGTCAAACACGAAGGCGTCAGAGATATCGCTCTGCGAGTAGCCCTAGAGGTCGAAGATTAACCGGAATGAATCGTCTACTTCTCCAGCCTCCTGCAGCTGATCAAGTCGGTCGCAAACACGCTTCCAGAACTGAGGGAACTTCACGGTAGACACGAGCACCCAGGCGCCGGCCCTGGCGGCTTTCTCGACAACGTCGACCGGATCGGCATCCTTCTTGGCCGAGAGGCTCTTGTCTGGGTTTTCGAACTGCTGGCGTTGGAGGTTCTGCATGAAGTTGAGCTTGCTGAGTGGGGCCTGAGTGTCAGAGCAGACGTTGCCAGTCTACAGGTAGCTGGTGGCCAGAGTAAGAAGCTATGCGTACCGCTACTCTTTGGTGCCCATGCACTGGGCGGCGTGGTCGCTGAGGTTTGCCTTGAGAAGGCGGTCAACGCGCAGGCTGACTCCGCGCTAATGTTCATGAACCAGGTGGTCGGCGTCTTGGTCAGAACGGATAACATCGAGCCCGACTCCGTAGTGCTGGGCGATAGAGCTGATGGTGTTTATCATGTTCACGTGGCTGACCGCCTGAAGCGCAATAGGGACTTTCCATGCTGCTCTGCGAAGGAACTGATGGAGTCGTGAGTACTCCTCCGTGAACTCAAACACGTCGGAGAGCTGCTAGTAGACGAACTGGGTGAGCTTGGACTTGAACTCGTGGTCGGGGCAGAGGAAACCGAAGCAGATCTCCTGGATCAGGGAAAGTCTCCCGTAGGGAGCTTCCTTGAACAGGGCGTAGATGCGCGACGAGGCGGCGGCGTACGTGAACTGCTCCCCGAGATCCGCTACCAAGCGCTCGACGAATGGCTTGCCGGCTTCAGGGTAGAGCCTCGTGACCTCCCGCTTGATCAAGAGTAGCCTAGCTCGTGGGATCTGCGCCTCCATGTCGACGAAGTCCACCTCCGTCTTCCTCCAGGCATGGAAATCCTTGAGCAGCAGAAGCTGGCGGAAGAAGAAGGTGCTCTCCTTCTGGGTGACTTGGTCCTGCAGCAGTGCGACCCTCATCGCTAAGATGAGGTTGAAGAGAGGAGCGCTCGACTCCTGCCGGATCGAGGTCGCGAGGGTCTTGTGCAGCTTGGGGATCAGGTTGGCCTGGAAGAACTTCAGGTCCACGTCTACCTGGGGCTTGGCCTCACCTCTGCCTGCTGACTTCTTCTTGCTGGCGTTAAGGGCCGCTTGTGCTAGGTCCTTGAGGATCTGCTTGAGGACTTGCTGGAGAATCCGCTTGAACATCTTCCACGAGAACGTGACCTCGTTCTAGATCTTGCTGAGCACCTTGAGGCTCAGGTACATGTTCAGGATCACTTTCGAGTAGAAAGTCAGGAGCTCATACTTCTGGATCATCTCCTCGTAGAGTCTCCCGTAGAGCAGCCTCTCCTCCGCCTGGCCCTCGATGTCCTCGATGCTCTGCTTCAAGCTGGTGTACTCGGTGATACGCTGGAGGGTGTCGTGGTTGGCGACCAGGAAGTTGTTCTCGTAGGCCCTGTTGAGCGCGCTCTTGTTCTCCGCGTAGTACTTGATCTGCACCTTCACCTCTTGCAGCTGCTTCCACTCAGGCAGGTTGATCTGCTCCAGCAGAAGTTCTTTCACCTCCATCCATGCGTTGACGCCGAGGGTGTTGTGGAGGATCTCCTCGTTGGTGCCCATCGCTACGAAGCATGAGCCCTTGGCCATGAAAGTGTTGCCGTGCTGGAAGTCGAAGCTAGGCGAGAACACCTGCACCTGGTAGAGGGAGACGTTCTCCAAGTTGGGCTCGTTGACGGGCACCTTCTTGTTGAGGCAGTCAAAGCTGCTGAAGATGTGGTTACCAATGCCCGGCGCCTTCTTCCACAGCAGGGACCTCTCGTAGTTGAAGTCGATGCCGTTGTAGAAGGTAGAGCAGAGCCTGTGCAGCAGTGACTAGTCCTGGGTGAGGCCGAACGTGGCCTTCTCGAAGTTGTTCACGTCGGTGAGGAGGCCGAAGCTGCCCTGTGACCTGAAGATCGTCTGCAGGTGGGCGTTGATGTTGAGGTCAGACCCGTACATCTGCTTGACGTGCAGCTCGGAAATGATGTTGGCCCGAATGTACTGCTGCACCTCGCCCGTAGGGTCGATGATCAGCGGGCACGAAGGCGCGAAAATCATGTGGAACAGCGTCTCGCAGATCGTCGACTCGGTCAGGATGCCCGAGTAGTTGTGCGGCAGGAGCAGATGGCGTAGGCCGTACTCCTTGAGCACCGACTTGAACACCTTGGTCTGGATCTTCGGGTTCGGTACTTTGCCTTCTATGGTCCAGTCCTTGCTGCAGGCGATGTCCTGCACCTCACTCACGTATTTGACGATCTCGTGCCGAATCCCTATCCTCTCCTCCGAGGAGAAGAAGCCGAGCAGGCACACGGAGGCTGCCAGCACGATGCAGTCGCCCAGCAGGGCCTGGAGCCTCGAGTTGATCCTATCGAGCTTGAGGCTGACCTTCTGGCCGTAGTCCTTGACGCTGTCGAAGATGTGCTGCGTCCTCATGTGCGAGATCTCAGCGACCTCGACCTTCTTGCTCAACTGGTCGCCCCTCTATTGGACCCGCTTGATCTTGTCGTCGAGGACCTTCAGCTCCTGCCTCTTCTCCTTGATGAAGTACTCCGAGTAGTTCACGCTGAAGGTGTTGGAGTCTATGCTCGCTTTGATCTCGGCAATCTGGGCGAACTGCTGCGACATGGTGTTCCTGACGTTCAGCTTGCGGAACAGCTCCGCAAGGTAGGAGTACAGTGATTTGAAGAGCGCGGGCTTGGAGTAGTCGGAGGAGGTCGTCTTCGTGATGAACTCCTTGAGCCGCTTGAAGCAGGCGTCGTTGTATTCGTACTGGTGCCTGTCCCCGAGGAGGCTCTGCAAGGCCTCGGCCTCAGTGAAGTAGGCACCGTGGTCCTCGGCGTTGAACTCTTGCGTCGCCTCGTGCCGGTCAATGACCATGGCCAGGATGTCGAGGAGCGCCCGCTCGGCCTTGGTCCACTCTTGCCCAGAGACAGCCACCGAGCTCAAGTCCCGCTCGTTGAGCCTCGAGATGTCGTGCAGGACAGCTTTGAGCGCCCTGTTCTTGTCCGCGAGCACCTGGTCGACCTCAGCCCGCTGGTTCTTGAGCTGCAGCTCGAGGTCTTCGATCTCGGCCTTCCTCGTGACGATGGTCTCGCGCTTGTCCTGGACAGCCTTGTTGATGCGGTTGATCTTGTCTTGGATCATGGTCATCTTGTAGTTGATGCTGTTGGCCGCCACATGCAGGTCTGCCTTCTTGGAGTGGATCTCGTCGAAGAAGGAGCTGAACTGCCGGGTCTTGTTGATGAATGTCTCGAAGTAGTTCTTCCTGATCGACAGGTTGAGCGAGAGGAAGTCGTACAGGAAGCGGAACACCTCGAGGAACATGATGAACTTCCCCTTCATGACGGCGCCCAGCTCCGCCCGGAGGTTGTAGTTGACCTGCTTCAGGAGAGGGTCGTACACTTTGAAGTGGCCATCCCCGAGCATGGCGAAGTGGGCCTTCTTCTCGTTGGGGTATACTGTTTCGACTCCCTGGCCGTTGAGGTAGTCCTCGCACGCATAGTTCCTGAGGTCCGCTGGCGTGTAGAAGTTCTCGAAGATTTTGGCCTTGGCAATCTCCTTCGCCTGGACGATGCTCTTGACCAGGTTGGCCTTTTCCTCTTCCTCCATGTCCTCATCGATCTTGGTCCTCTCCAGGAAGGCCCGGGTGAGTGCGCGGTACCCTTCGGCGTTGAGGTCGTCCAGGAACATCACGTCGCACTTCGTCTCGAGGCCAGGGAACAGCGAGAACCACTCGTGATAGGTCTGCATGTCGTTGATCATGAAGACCACGTGCACGCGCTGCATGAGCTTCCTCACCCCGCTCTGGAGGCAGGCCTCGCGGTTGGCCTGCTTGGTCTTGTCGTACCTGAAGTTCTCTTTGTTGTTCATGAAGTGCTCCACCTCGAGGTCGGCAATCTTGGCTTTGAGCTCCTCGTCCATTAGGATGCACTCTTCGTCCTTGCCGATGTAGGAGATGTAGTTATAGACGAAGTCGATGTAGAGGGGGTCTCGGAGCTGCTCGTCGTTGATCACGAGGAAGCAGTTCACCGAGTCAAGCCTCACCACTGTGAGCAGGGCTTGCTTGAAGGCCTCAGCGAACTTGGAGGGCTCGTTGTACTTGGGGGCATTCAGCTCCAGCATCACCACGTCGTTGAGGATTGTGGCGATCTGGAGGCACTCGTGCTTCGCGGAGCTGGCGGACCCGCAGAGAATCAAGTGCTGCTGCTCCTTGCAGAGGATTCGGCTGAGCCGGAACACGTCCCTTATGCCGTTTGGCGTGTCGAGGAAGCTGGCCAGGAAGTGGTTGTTAGACTTCTCGGCGAGCCTCTGGAGGATCATGTCCTTGACTCGCTCCTTCCGCTCGGTGTTGTTGGCGAACTTAGCGCACCAGCTGTCGCCCGCGTTACGGGCCGGCTGCTCGTGGAAGTTGCCCATGATCAGCTCGTCTATCCCCTCGGCGCTGGCCTCCTTCATCTGGAACTCGTGGCGGAATATCTCGACTGCCTTCCGGGCGAACACGAGCCGGTCTTGCGGCTTGTAGATGCGGTCTGCGTAATTCCGGAACACCTCGTAGAGGACTAGGTTGGCGACTGCATCCTCCTCTCGCTGGCCCTTCGTTCCGATCTCCCTCGCTTCGTCGGAGATGACTGAGTTGAGGACGAGGCTGGAGCAGAACTTGGCGAGGATGTCGAAGCTGAAGAGCGGGGTGAAGCTAGAGTTGTGCATCTGGTCCGTGCGCTTGACCCGCTCGAGCAGCTGCATGAGGCCCTTGGTGATGATGATGTAGTACTTCTGCAGCAGCTTGTTCGCGGTCCACGCCTTCGAGGTCAGCCAGTGCTGCACGAAGGGCTTGTATCGCTCGATGGGCATCTCGTCGGCGTACTGAGTGTTCGTGTAGTACAGGAACCTGTTTGTCAGGGGCTGGCGGCCCTCGTGCTTGCACTTGCTGACCCGGTACGAGGAGTTCTAGGCCATGATTATCGAGAAGTCGGCTATCCGCTTGAAGAACCCGGCGCCGACGTCGAAGTAGCCGTTGCTCTGGGTCCAAGTCCGCATGAACTCGACGATGTTGAGGTTCAGGTTGCCCTGTAAGTGCAGGTCGTCGATCATGATGACCACCTTCTTCCCCTCGTTCTTGGGGGCGAAGATCTTCTTCCGCTTGGCAACGTACAGCCTCTCGACCACCTCCCTGAGTCGCTCGAACGACAGGTAGCTGCTCATCGGGACTGTGACCGAGTCGAACTGCTCCTGTGACCTGTGGACGAAGGTGCTGAGGATGACTGACTTGCTGGTTCCCTGTGGGCCGAGGACTCGGAAGTTCTTGTTGAGCTCGCCGTCAAACTTGAGGTAGGAGGTGAGCTGTTCCAAGATGAAGTAGCTGAGCGAAATGCTTGCTGTCGGCACGAGCAAGGCACTCATCTTGGGGTAGTACCCGAGCTTGAGCTTGTACTCGAGCTTCTCTTGGATGACCTCCCAGCTGAGCCTGTCGACGTCAAAGTAGACGTCGAAGATGGTTGCCCTAGCGCCTGAGTTGATGGTGACGTTGAACTTTGACCTGCACTTCTTCTCGATCGGCCCGTAGATCTCCAGGAAGACCTTCTGCAGCTCGCTGCTGAGGCAGACGCCGAAGCTCATCACGAAGGCACACAGGATCGTTGACCAGACCGCGCTCTCCCTCGTCTCGTCGATTGGGAACACGTCGGGGTCCTCGTTGCCGAGATTCCTCTCGCAGGCCACCTGCAGCCGGTATGTCATCGAGTTCAAGATCTTGAAGAACTGCATCACGAGCGACTTGAGCTTCCAGAGTGACCAGGCGCGGATCCGCTCGTCGCTGTCGAGGGCCCTGATGATCGGGACAAGGAAGTCGCGCTCGCACTCTGCAAAGCACTCTCGCAGCCGCAGCTGGTGCGGTTTCTCCTCGCTCAGCCGGTGGTGCTTCATGAAGTAGATGCTCCGGCTCTTCACGTGGAGGTCCCACCAAGTCACGTCGCTGTCCTGGGTCATCACTAGCCCGATCTGCGACAGGAAGAGTGGCGAGGCGTTGCTGAGATCTTCGCACTCGAAGAAAAAGTAGAGGTCGCTCGGCAGCATGAGGACGTTGCCGTTCGGCAGGTTGATGGGCAAATGCTGGATCAGAGTATCGTGGGCCTAGCCGAGCGCTGAGAGGTGCAGGAGGAACTCCTGGTCGTTGAAGTACTCGCGCTCCCTGATGTTGGACTTCTGTATGAACTGGATCAGGCTGTCCATGAAGTACTGGTCGATCTGGTCGGAGTCGATCAGGAACGACTGGACGAACCGGTTTCTCTCGTCCGGTTTCAGCGAGAGCCGTTCGTGCTGGTAGTTGTCCAGGACGATCTGGAAGATGCTCTTCTTCTTGAGGGCGCCCTCCTGGTCTTGCTTGTCCTGGGACTCGAAGGCGTTGATCGGGCCGTAGAACTCCTCCTTCGTGAACGTCTAGGGGTTCACCGCCGACGTCCGGAAGATGATGTCGTACGCCAGCTTGAGGGTCTGAGAGACGATCTTCAGGACCTGGGTCTTGCCGGAGCAGACAGGCCCGACGATGGCCACGGCCTTCTGCCGCCTGAGGTGCTCGATCACGCCGAGGCAGTGGGCAAGCTGCCTGTCAGCGTTGTCGGCGCCAGAGTGCAGCTTCATGGCGGCGACGACCTTGTCGAACGCCCCCTCAATGCGCGCCATGAACTCGTCCTCGTCCGCCTGCCTCTTGTTCGCCCAGTTCAGCTCGGTGGTGGACGCGTGCGTGAGCCTTCTCCGGGGCGCCGGCTTCTTGTCCGCTCGTCCTCGCCTCCTACCTTGATGCGCCTCATCTTGCTCGCGCGAGTCTGACTCCGCCGTGTCGTCGGTCGGCTTCTTGCCCGCAGCAGCGGCTGCCGCTGCCGCCGCCTTCCTGGCAGCCTCCTCTTCTTCCAGCCTGATTGCCTCTCTGGTGGCATCGTAGGTGTCCCGAATCAGCGCCTCCAGCTCCTTCTCGGCCTCGCGCTCGTCGATCTTAGCCGTGGAGCCGCCCTTGCCCCTGCTCAGCTTGCTCAGCTGCTCCTGCTTGGCCGCCCTCCACTCGTTGAAGAACTTGGCCCTGAGAATGTTCCTGAACCCTTCTCTCATGGTGTCGATTTCGATGTCCTCTTTTGCTCGCAGTGCCTTCTCCTTCCGCTGCTCGAGCAGGCCGAGCTCCGCTTCCTTCTCGACGAGGGTCTTCTCGTAGAGCTGGAGCTCGAACTTCCATTGCCTCTGCTGGCGCCGGAAGAGCCCGTCACGGAAGCCACTCCACTCCTGGTCTCGGAGCAGGATCGAGAACCTGACGGCGATCTTGACATCTCTCACCACCAGCTTCTCGGTGACTTGGTCGACCCACTCGGAGTTGGCCGCCTCCTTGCCGTAGAGGGTTTGGTTCTTCTTGCTCGTGAACTCCGAGATGAAGCGGTCGGTGATGCGGGCGAGCTTGTCGTAGTGCTGGTAGCCCTCCGACTTCAAGAGCATCTTGATCACTGCCAGCGTGTCCGGCTTGGCCAGGGAGACCGTCCTGAAGGTGGCCTGCGCCTGCAGGTTCAGGTTCTCAGCGATCTCTGGGTGCCTGGCGAGGATCTGGCTCGAGAGGCTGCCGAAGATGCCTAGGGAGGGACGCGTCATCCCCGCCACTGCTCGCGCTGCCGTGCCGGCTGGAGCGTCCTGCCACGTGAGGGCTGGCTTCTTCCTAGTGTTGTCGACGACCTTCGCCATCTCCGAGCCGGCCTGGCTTTGGAAGGCGAGAGTCCCCTGCGCAGCAGCCTTGTCCTCATCGATGTGGATCCCCGCGCTGATGGGGTTGCCCTCGGCCACCAGGTCGCGCTCGCCTAGCTCGGCGATGATGTATTGCTGCTGGACCATCTGAATTTCCTTCAGCACAATCTGGAAGTGGACCAGCGGCAGGCTGTCGAGGTGCTCGAAGAACACCCAGAACCTCGCCATGGCAGCGCCGTTGGTGACCTGCATGAGCTGGGAGACGTTCATGTCCTGGTTGCACTGGAAGCTCTTGTAGGGCATGTGGCACTGGTGCGCGAATTCCTCGAACACGTCAGAGGCGTGCTGGTGACTCTGGTTGCAGCGGAACAGCACCCCTGACTTTTCCCGCAGGGCTGAGGATATGAACACGTAGTAGCGGTCGGTCAGTGGGCTCAGCGGGATCCGCTGCTGGGAGCCGAGGTACTCCGTGCCCAGCTGCTGCTGCCAGCCTCCGCACTGGACGACAGGTCCCTCCGAGCCTGCGGCGCCGGTCCCTTCCTCGGCCTCGTTCCACAGCACCCTGACCTTCGAGAGCCACTCGAAGTCGTTTTTGTCGTGGATGTCGAGCGTCATCATCTTGTCGATGGAGTCCCGCTGGTGCAGGAGGAAGAGGATGACGTTCCGCATGACCACCTTCTGGACGCCGGTCAGCGCGAAGTCTACGACCTTGTCCTGCCAGTCGCTTCTCCTCTCTTCGGTCAGGGCCCTGATGATCTTGTTCACCCAAAACTGGATGCGCAGGTAGATACCGTAGAAGGACGCCTGCCCCAGCACCTCCATCACGTAGTCTCGGTACTCTGGCCGCTTCTGGGCACGCCTGGCGGCCTTGGCGGCGGCCTGGGCTGCGGCTGGGCTGCTGGCATTGGCTTGGGCCTGTTGGAGCCTGCGCAGGCGGATGTCGTCCTTCGCCTGCTCCACTGCCTTGCTGAACCTCTCGTCGGCTCTGAAGTCGCTGCCGAACAAGTCGCTCAAGAGGCGCTTCCTCTGCTCCTCTGCGGAAAGCTTCAGCTGGGCAGTGCCCTTGAGGGTCTTCTTGCTCGCTGGTGGGGCACCGAGGGCGCCCTCGTCCGCGCCCTCCTGCTTCGCCGGGTCCCTCTGCGAGTCCGCAGCCCCCTTGGACTTGTCATCCCCGCCAGCCTCATCTCCGGCGTCCTGGCCCTCGTCAGCTGCCTCGTCGGCACCATCGTCCTCGTCTGGGTTCTCCTCGTTCTCGCTGCCCTCCGCCTCCGCGAGCTCCTTCTGCCTCTGCCGCTCCTCGAGGATGTCATTGATTTCGTTCGTGAGCACCAGGTTCAGAGTGGTCACGACCACCTGTTGGGGGTAGTCAAGGACCCACTCGTCCAGGGCCCGAGTGGCAAACGACTTGACGGCACACTGCATCTGCTTGCGCATGGTCTCCTGCATCGATTGCTCGACCTTGAGCAGCCACTGCTCTACGTTTCCCGTACCAGTGCCGCTGACCTCGAAGCCCTCTACCTCCTTGATGGCGTGGTTGTCGTTGTCGATGGGGACCGGAGAATCAAACAGGAAGAGCTCCTTGTTCTGGGAGATCATGCCCAGCACTTGGTACTGGTTGACGCCCTCGATACCCATTTTGCTGTTCTCGATGCTCTGCTGCCCGGTCAGCACGGACTTCTTGTCGCGGAGGGTGCCCTCGTCTCCGCTGAGGATGGAGTCCTCCTCCGATATCTGGTCGCTCTCGACAGCCCCCGCACCAGCCTCCAGGCCGCTGCCGCCCTCGCGCCTCTGCAGCGCTACCTGGTCTGCTGGCTGGATGTAGAGATTCTGGGCGCCGACGAAGAGAGTGTTGATGTAGGTGCTGAAGTCCTGACTGGTGTTTGCCAGGGTCAGGAATTCTAGGAACTGGGAGTCGTTCAGGAAGAAGAACCGGCTGAACACCAAGCGCTTCTCCTCCAGGAACTCGTGGACCTTCTTCTGCAGCACCTGGAAGTGCACGCTCATCTCTCGGAATACCCTGATCCTGGACTCGATCATCAGGTTGTAGATGGCCTTCGGGTTCTTGTAGCTGGACCACATGATGCGCTGGTACTGCAGACGTGTGTCGATGAACTGCTTTGTGGTCCCACCGAAGATGTCAGCGAAGAGGGCGCTGTTGAAAATGATGTCTAGGTTGACCCAGTAGCGCTGGGCGTCGATCCAGATCTCGAGGTTCTGGTGCATGGTCTTGAGCTTCTGTATCCAGGCGAGGATGTCCTTCTTGATGTGAGCAGCGAACTCGCTCTGCGAGATCACCTCGAGCGTGTTGAGGTTCTCCTCAATCGCCTGGTTCAGAGTCTCCGTGTTGACCATGATGTACGAGTTCTCAGTGTCCTTGAAGGGAATGATCTTCAGCTCCAGCTTCTCCCACTCGTCGCAAATGCACCTGAAGATTGCCTCGTATTTGGCCTCGGTGTTGGCATGCTCGATGATGTGGTGGATTTCCTCCTTGTAGTTTTGGATGTTGTGCCCTCTCAAGTCCACGATCGTGAACTTGGTCTGCGCTTTCAAGTGAGGGGCCTTTATCAGATCGAAGATCTGCATCCAGTGGCGGGTCTGCAGGGAGTCTTTCCTCAGGTCCTTGACGAACCCCATTTGCTCGCCGAGCTGCCTGACGTCCCTGCTCACTTACGTGCACATGTCGCGGCTCGCCTGCTGCACGCGAGGGTGCTGGGGCAGCTTCTCGTCTAGGTACTTCGTCACCTTGTGGATGGACTTGATGATCAGCTGGGTGTCGAGGCTGAGGAAAGGGGTGCTGTCGCACATCTGCCGCCTCTTCTTCCAGTACAGCAGGATTTTCCAGAGGCGGATCGTGTGCTTGTGTATCTCCTGCAGGGTCTCGAAGTCGGCGGCGCACGAGAGCTTGTTCTGCGCCATCTTCTCCTCTGGGTTTGCCTCGTTCTCGTAGAGAAGCTTCAAGAACTCTCTGTAGAGGATGACCTTGGACCTGATCTCGTGGATAGCCTTGGAGCGCTTGAACAGCTCCTCCAGGGTGTCAGCGCAGTCAGCAAGGCGCGAAGGGTCGCCCAGGTAAGTCTCGACGTACTTCTTCTCGAACGCCCTAATCTTCTTCGAGAGAACGCTAGACGAGCTCTTCATGATCTTCTCCATGGTTTCCTTGTTCTGGGCCAGCTGCTCGGTCGCTGTTTCCTGCAGCGAGGGCAAGTTCCGGTAGAGGTTGCGCACCTCGTCGATGGCCATGTGGAGGTTGAGGCCTACTTTGATTGAGTCCTGCTTGCACTGCTCCTGGAGCCCCTGGATGGCCTGGAACTGGGCGTCGAAGTCCTCTCGCTTGTGCTCGATGTACTTGAGGGTGTTCACCTGCTCCACGTAGGTGTTCAGACTCGAGGGCAGCTGGTCGAGAATCTCTGTTGTCTTCGCCAGCTCCTCTCGGAGCGTCTTTGTCTCCTGCTCCATCGTCTAGGTCACGTTGTGTCGGATTGACTCGAGCACCTGCCTCGGCATCTCGACGAGCTGCTTCTTGAGGGTGCTGGTCTCAATGAGGATGGTGCCAGCCTTCGCACCGAGGGCTGAGGACACCTTTCGGATCCTCTCGCCAAACTCGTCCATCTTGAGCCAGGTCTCCTTGTAGAAGCCCATCTCCAGCGATCGATCCTGCCTGTCGCCGCCGCCCCTGCCCTGCGTCCAGTTTCGGCAGAAGTCGTGCACTTCCTGGAGGTCCTCCTTTTTCTCTGCGATGTGCCTCTGGCACTCCTCGACGTCCCGGCGGAGGCGGTCGAAGATCTGCGCGTGGTTTCTGTGGTACTCTGTGTTGATGCTGATGACCTGCTGCATGTTTTCGAAAATGGTCCGAGTGTAGAGCGAGCTCTTGCCAAAGAAGAGGTCGTTCATCCCGTGCACGAAGAGCTGCAGCGGCTGGTTCTCGAAGACGGCTCGCTCCATGTCCTCGAACACCTTCTTGAAGCCTGCGGTGTGCTCCTCCATGGTGGGCTCTGAGTCGAGCACGCCCTCGGGGCTGAAGCAGATGGAGACTTCGAACTGCGTCAGACACTTCGGGTTACCAAAAGTGGCATTGAACCTTTGCTTAGAGGCGAAGAGCAGCTCGACGACCTTGGCGCTCCAAAAGCGGAAGACCATGAACAGCAGCTGGTCGTACTGCGCGTGCCTGAGCCGTTTGAGGCGGTACTGCTCTTCGATCGCCAGCATCTTCATGCGCTGCTTGTGGAACATGACTAGCTGCTCGCCGTGCTTGTTGCGGATCATCTCCTGCACTTTGCCTTCCTTCACGTCGGCTTCGAAGCGGTCGTCGTCGGCGATGATGTCCTTCTTCAGCTGCTGCATCTGCGCCTTCACCTCCGCAAGCTTGCCCTCGAGCTCTGCCCGATTCTCGTCGAGGACTGTCTTGCACCTTTCCTCGAGGGTCGCCTGCTGCTTCTTCCCGTAGGTGACGTTGGCCTGGATCTCAATCAGGGAGAGCCCGCTGATTGCGTTCATCGCGGGAATCAGCTCCGGGAGACTCTCCGAGAAGACGGGCTTGGCGAAGATGTAGTTCTCGGCCAGCTTCTGGCGCTTGCGCTCGTAGGCGTTGAGGCGCATGGTGGTCTTCCACTGGCGGAAGAAGCGCAGGGACTGGAACTTCTTGAAGAACGGGACCTCCTTCAGGATCTGGGCGGTGACGCCGTCCTCGATGTACTGGTCGTTCGAGATGAAGTCGGTGATTCCGTGCTGGTCCTTGGCCACGCTCACAAAGCCGTTCTTGCTGAACACGATGGTTCCTGCGTTGTTTTCAGGTGGACTCCTGTTCTCCCTGTACACGAGGCTGGCACTCTTCTCCTCGACCTGCTCCAGGGGTAGGAAGATCTGGCCTCGCTTCTAGATCTACCGTAGCAGGTAAGCAACCTGCTCTGTGGCCTTGGGCTCGGTCTGGGCGACGTCCCTGTTGCCTAGCAGCGAAACTTGCGCAGGCTGCGTCCTAGCAACCTGCGATCCTCTCTTGCTCTCTGAGTGCCCTCTTGCTTGGGCACCGTTCCTCTTAGCTCTCATTGTAGAGTCCTCTTTGAGCATTGCTTGCTGCTTCGCATTTGTGCTGACCAAAGAGTGAGGTGTCTTTGCTGGACTTGAGTCCGACTGGTGAGGCACGAGCTGCAAGTCAGTATTTGCGTTTTAAGAAGCATCAACGTAGTCACCCATCTGGTCTTGAGTCAGGGCGTAAGGCTCGAGCTAATGCTCGTAGGAGCCTTGGTTGAATAGGGACTTTAGTCTTGGGTTTCTCTTTCGGTGCTGTACGCTGTTTATTACTTTGCTGATGTAGCTCCCGAATGCAGTGGGGAGTGCTCCTGCATTGGTGGCTGAGAATGGGGTCTCACTGACCTTGGGCAGCTCACCCTCGATCAGGGAGGTCTGCAGAGTCTGTAAGTGCTTTGGGCCAGCTCTCGTTGTCACGGACTTCGGCTGGAGACGCTGGCGTCTGCTTCCGGCTCCGGAGGCTCGCGAGCCTCGACTCTGGGCTTGGTCGGTATCCAGCAGGCCCTGGTGGCGGGCGCTTGCTGCGGGATCAAGGGTCGCAGCCACATAGCCTGCGTGGGCGTCTTGCGCGGCCTGTGCCTGTACCCTGGCCTCGTGGACGCCGAAGGCAGGGCCTCCCAGCGCAAAGCTGTTCTGGACGTTGAAGTCCAGGCTGCCTAGGCGGTCCTTCTGCGGCTTGTTCATGAGGCCGATGTACTCGGTGCCTAGGTGTGTCCTCAGCCTAGAAGAGGAGCCCGACTAGTTAGTGATGTTGGGCAGCCTGGTCGCTGCGGCGAGCTGGTCGGGGTTAGCCGAGTAGTAGAACTGCTCCTCGCCCAGCGTGACGTTCAGGTGGTGGTGGACTTGGGCGGCTGGCTAAGAAAAGGAAAGAGCGGTTATCACAATAGCCTAGTCGGTACTTACATCTCGGGCGTCGAGTGGCTGCGGGCCTCGGATGGTGGGTAGCCTGAACGGCTCCGAAGCTCCGCCGACGCGTGCGAGGGCAGCGTGGGCTCCCTCGTGCGTGCCTGCGGGCCCAACTGGCTGCCTCCCGTTGGCAGCTCCGAGCGCGGCGGCAACCCCTTGATTTGTGATGACCCCCTCGTCAATTTTAGGCGGCCTCGGCTGTGCGCCTCCCATCATACCCTGGTCGAGCTTCTGGTTAAGGCTGACTCCTCTGACTTCTCGGAGGGCCGCGTCCAGTCTTTGAAGGTCGTTTGTGGCCTTACTTCGATTACTTTCAAATTGGGTTAGTGGTAGTTTCATACTTACGTTTCCATTGTTATATTTGTTTGACTGATCACTTAAAATATTATTGGTTATCATTTGAATGGGGTTTTGGGGTTTTGGGG
>Ga0075467_10002244_pt1 | contig 15349 bp, 13 predicted proteins | sample DEB08_DNA_9_FD_75067 | JGI IMG/M metagenome (GOLD analysis project Ga0075467, IMG submission 75067) | Aqueous microbial communities from the Delaware River and Bay under freshwater to marine salinity gradient to study organic matter... | ecosystem: Environmental > Aquatic > Marine > Coastal ... | reverse complement strand
GGGAGACAACGGGGATCACCTCTTCGGTGCGGCCCGGCCATTCATCAATATCGCGGCCACATTCGGCACCGACCCGCCATTTGAAAGCATCATAGCCGTAGGTATCGCGCAGTTTGATAAAACGGGCGGCCTCATCTTGTGGGGTGATGTCGCGCTTCATGGAGCTGGCATAGGCGCGCAAGGGGCGCGCTGTGCCACCCAGAAGTTCGACCACGGGTTTTTGCGCGCGTCGGCCTGCCATATCCCAAAGGGCGGTATCCAGCCCCGCATTGGCGCGGCAGCGGTAAGAGCCGGGAAATTTATGCTCGCGTTCCTCTATCCGTTGGATCAAGGGCAAGATGTCATCTGTGCTGTTGATCTCGGCCCCCAGCGCCCAAGGGGCGATTTGGCGGTGAAGGACTAGCGCTGTGATATCAGCGTTGTAGGTCGAGGTTTGGCCCCATCCGATAGCGCCATCTTGGGCAGTGACCTTGGTAAAACAGACAAATTCATTGGCGAAGGTTTCGATTTTGGTTAGTTTGGGCATGGGGCACCTGTTGGGATATATGCCGCAACTATGGCCGCGCGGCATGGGTTTGTGCAAGGTCGGTGCTTTACCTTTATGGGGTTTCGGCCTTAGAAAGGCGCAACCCAAGCAGGAGCCTTGCGCCATGACCTTTAGCCGCCAGATCAAAATAGCCCCATCCATCCTTGCCGCCGACTTTGCCAATTTTGGCGCCGAGTGTCGCGCGATAGAGGCGGAGGGTGCCGATTGGGTGCACGTCGATGTGATGGACGGGCATTTTGTGCCCAATATCACCTTTGGGCCTGCGACTTGTGCCGCCATTAGACCCCATATTAAGGGCGTGATGGATGTGCATTTGATGATTTCGCCCGTAGACAGCTATATCGAGGCCTTTGCGGATGCGGGGGCCGATGTGATTTCGGCGCATCTGGAGGCGGGGCCGCATATTCACCGCACCTTGCAGGCCATTCGGGGGGCAGGGGCCAAGGCGGGTCTGGCGATCAATCCCGGCACGCCTGTGGAAGCGGTGGAATATTTGTTGGATATGGTGGATTTGATCTGCGTGATGACGGTGAATCCCGGTTTTGGCGGGCAAAAGTTCATTCATTCTCAGGTGGATAAAGTGGCGCGGTTGCGGGCCATGATTGGCGACAGGCCTGTGCATATTGAGATTGATGGCGGTGTGACGGTGGAAACAGCGCCGTTGGTGGCAGCAGTCGGTGCCGATGTTTTGGTTGCAGGATCTGCTGTGTTCAAGGGTGGGTCTGTGGCCAATCCCGCGCCTTATGGCGTGAATATCGCCGCTATTCGCACCGCCGCAGAGGGGGCGTTATGACAGCCGTAATCTTTGATCTGGACGGTACCCTGATTGATAGCGCCGCCGATATTGCCGCCAACGCCAATGCGGTGTTGGAGGAGCTGGGGCTGGGAGCTTTGCCGCCTGAACAGATCCGTGGCTTTATCGGCAAAGGGGTCGGAAATCTGATTGGTCGGGTGCTTGAGGCGTCGGGGATGGCGGCTGAGGGGCCGCTGTTTGCCCCTATGATGGGGCGGTTCAATCAGCTTTATGAGACGGCGTTTGAATATACGGTGATTTATCCAGGTGTGGAAAAGGCGTTGGCGGAACTGACGGCGATGGGCTGTGTGATGGGGATTTGTACGAACAAACCCATTCTGCCTACCCATGCCGTGCTGCGCCATTTGGGGTTGGACCAGCATTTCGCGGCTGTTTATGGTGGCGACAGTCTGGCCCAGCGCAAACCTGACCCGGCACCGTTGTTTGCCACGGCGGGTGATTTGGGCCGCGCCCAAGTTATTTATGTAGGCGATAGCGAGGTTGATGCCGAGACTGCAGAAAACGCCAAGCTGCCGTTTCTGATTTACACCGAAGGCTACCGCAAAACCCCGGTGCATGACCTTTATCACGACGCGCCTTTCAATGATTTCAAGCAATTGCCGGGGCTGGTTGCCAGCCTGATGAAAGGGTGATCCTATGAGCATTTTATGCAGTTTCACCCATGCCATCACCCGCAAACCCGCTGCCAGCATCATTGCAGGCCTGCGCGCGGTTGATATTGGCACGCCGGATTTGGCCAAGATGCAGGCCCATCACGCAGATTACATCACAGCTTTGCTCAGCACCGGGGCTACGGTGGTGGAACTCGACGCGCTTGAGGCGTTCCCCGATTCTGTCTTTGTCGAAGATACGGCGCTATGCTTGCCGCAAGGGGCAATTGTCATGCGACCCGGTGCGCCCAGCCGTTTGGGTGAGGCGGCCAAAATGGCCCCGAATTTGGCCGAACTGTACAGCGATGTCCGCCGTATTTCGGGACCCGATAGCTTTATCGAAGGCGGCGATATCCTCGTTACCGAAACCGAAATCCTTGTCGGGCGTTCGGCGCGGACCAATGCGGCAGGGGTTGTGGAGCTGACCGCACTGGTCAGCGATTGGGGGCACAAGCTGCGCGAAGTGTTTACACCGCCGGGTGTGCTGCATTTCAAAACCGATTGCTCTTTGCTCGACGAAGACACGATCCTGACCACCAAACGCCTTGCCGCCTCGGGCTGTTTTGACGGCTACAAGCTGATCTACACGGCCGAAGGCGAAGACGCCTGCGCCAATACCATTCGCTTTAACGATCTGGTCATCATGCCCGCAGGCTTTCCCCAAACCCGCGATGCTTTGGTCAGCGCGGGCTATAAGGTGCAAGAGGTCGGCAATAGCGAATGCGCCAAGCTTGACGGTGGCATGTCTTGCCTCAGCCTACGCTTTACCCCGCGCGGCTGACCCTTTTCATCTTGGTCAAAATACCTCGGGGGGGAGGTCGCGTTGCACCGCAATGCGGCCCGGGGGGGCAGCGCCCCCCTGCTGGGTCACAAAGGTAACGCAGGCGGTAGATTTGCCGTAGTAGTTGGTACGTCTGTTTTCAAAGGGTTGTCGCAACCCTATAGTGGCCAAAACAAGATCGGGCAGAGACGCGATGACGCAAACCAATACCGCACAGCAACAGTTCAATATCGTCGCTGTCGCACAGGCGGGACGGTTGCAATATGAGGCGGTGCTGCTGGCTGCAAGTCTGTGCGCGTCCAACCCCGATTTTGCGGGACGCTTGTTCATTGCAGTGCCGCAAAACGGGCCAAAATGGAACGGCGACCCGATGATCTATGACTCAGGTATTTTGGGTCTGCTTGCCGATTTCGGTGCCGAGATTTTGCCTTTCCAATCCAAGCTCTTTGGCTCTGCCTATCCTTATGGTAACAAGATTGAATGCTTGGCCGCCTTGCCCGACGCGCCGTTTTTGTTTGTCGATACCGATACGATTTTCACCGGGCCACTTTCTAAGGTTCAATTTGATTTCCAGCGCCCTTCGGCTTCAATGAAGCGCGAAGGTACTTGGCCGGTGTTGGAGCTTTACGGTCCCGGTTATACCCAGATCTGGAAATCGCTCTACGATCGCTTTGGGCTGGATTTTCAATCGAGCCTTGATACATCGCAACCCGATGAATATTGGCAGCGCTACCTGTATTTCAACGCAGGTTGGTTTTTCCATGCCAGCCCCATGGCCTTTGGCCAGCGCTTTGCCGAATATGCCCAAGTGATCCGCGACAACGCCCCGCCTGAATTGATTTGCCAGCCGTTGAACCCGTGGTTGGACCAAGTGGCGCTGCCCTTGGTCATTCATTCGTTTGGCGGAGGGCGGCCGGGGCCGGAATTGGCGGGGCTGGACGGCGATGTGACCTGCCATTGGCGCACCATGCCACTGTTTTATGCGCGGGAAAGCGATGCGGCGGTGGCGCTGGTGGAGCAGGTTTTGGCGCCTAACCCGGTGAAAAAAGTGGTGAAAGAATACCTGCCGTTTAAAAAGATGGTCTATCAAGGCAAGGGCCAAGAGGTCCGCGCGATGTTTGACCGCAATGATTTGCCGCGCAAAGAACAGATGATCCGCAACCGGATCAAGCGCGAAGGCTTGTGGGTGCGCTAGGGGCTTTTTGCGGGGGTGTTAGGCGAGGCTGTGGGCCAAGGGGCTTTGGGTTTTGGCCATGTCCAGAAAGGCCGCGACCAGTTTGCCGCCGCGGCGTTCATGTAAGCAGATCAGGGTTTCTTCCATCATCATCTGATCTTCATCTTCCAATGGAATACGCACTAGCCTCGGGTCTTCGCCAAATTCCGCGACCGACACAAAGCCGACACCTGCGCCAGAGGCCACGATTTCGCGCACGGCCTCGCGGCCTTCGGCGGTGATGGCGGGGGTTAGGGTTATGCCTTTGGCGGCTGCGGCCTCATCCAGCTTTTTGCGGGTTTTAGAGCCGTGTTCGCGCATTACGAGGGGCAGGGTGGTCAGGTCTTGGAACGTGAGCTGTGTGGCGGTGGCCAGCGGATGGGTGCGGGCGACAAAGGCGGTAATCGGGGTGGCGTTAAGGATTAGGGTGTCAAAGTCATTCGTGGGGGGGTGGTCGCCCAACACACCGATATCGGCCTCATAGCGGTGCAGTTTTTCGATGACGGAGTCGGTGTTTCCGCCGCTCACTGTTACCGCAACGCCCGGGTATTTCAGGCGAAATTCGGCCAGAATTTTCAACACATGCTGGGCGCTGTCGGCCACGATGTGTAAATGCCCGGACCGCGTGGCGCGGCTTTCGGCCAAGAGTTCGCGGGCTTGGGCTTCATTGTCGAACAACCGTCGGGTGATGTCCAGCAGCTTGTCGCCGGCAGGGGTTAGGGTGACCTGCTTTTTATGCCGGTTGAAGAGGAGGATATCATACTCATCCTCCAGCTTGCGGACTTGGTCGGAAATCGCAGGCTGGGTTAGAAAAAGCTCTTCCGCTGCGCGGGAAAAGCCGCCACAAATAGCGACATAGTGGAAGGCGCGAAGCTGGACATAGCGCATTTCGGCAGCCTTCTATAGGGTGGGGCGATACATGCTGTGAAACTAGCAATTTATTTTATGGCCAGCAAGGGCGCTGGCGCAGCTGTTTGAAGGTCGGACCAAAGGATTACTTATGCTACCTGTTGCTTTCCTAATTCATCTTGCCGGGGCGGTGATGCTCTTGCTTTGGGCCGTTCGTATGGTGCGCACGGGGGTTGAGCGGGCGCATGGTACGCGGCTGAAAGCGGCATTGCGCGGGGCCAAGGGTGGCACGGCGCAGATGGCGGTAGTGGGCATGGTGCTGGCGGTGGTTTTGCAAAGTTCGACCGCCGTGGGGATACTGGCTGCGGGGTTTGTGACCAGCGGGATTTTGACGGTCAGCACCGGGATTGCAGCACTTTTGGGAGCGGATCTTGGGTCGGCGCTGGTGGTCAAGATTTTGTCCTTTGATCTGTCAGGATTGATCCCGTTTTTGCTGCTGGTTGGCGCGACCATGTTTTTGAAGTTTGAAGCGCGGGCCGTAAAACAATCGGGACGGATCGTGCTGGGGATTGCGTTTATTTTGTTGTCTTTGCAAATGGTTGGCCAAGCCACCGAACCTTTGCGCGATAGCAGTTTGTTGCCGGGGATGATGGGGTATTTGCGCGGTGATCCTTTGACCGCGTTTTTAGTGGCAGCGGGGATTGCGTGGATTGTGCATTCGTCGGTGGCGACGATGCTGTTGCTTGTGACCTTTGCCAATGGTGGGATGTTGCCGCTGGAGGTGGCGTTGCCAATGGTATTGGGTGCCAATCTGGGGGGCGGGATTATCGCTGTTTGGTTGACCCGCGGGATGGAATTGCAAGCCCGGCGGATCCCGATTGGCAACCTGATTTTTCGCGGGGTGGGGGCGCTGTTGGTGTTGACCCTGTTGCAGGTGGTTGACGTCTCGATCGGGTATTTGGGGGCGACCGAGGCCGTGCAATTGGTAAATTTCCACTTGGCGTTCAACTTGGTTTTGGTGTTGCTGGCCTTGCCCTTTGTGCGCCCGATGGAGCGGTTGGCCACGTTGATCTTGCCCGACCCTGTGGTGGCTGCTGTGCCTGAGGCGGTAGAGCCGATTGGCAGCATGTTGGACCGCGCGTCAGTTGGTAACCCGACGGTGGCGCTGGCCAGTGCCAAGCGGGAACTTTTGCGGATGGGGGAAACCGTGGCGGCGATGTACCAGCCGGTGATGGAGTTGATGGATGGCGGCAATTTGGAAAAGATTGCGCGCGTGCGGGCGTTGGACGGGCAAGTGAACCGCAAGCACACCGAGATCAAGCTGTTCATCGCCGAGGTGCAGCGTGGCAAGGTGACTGAGCGTGAGGCCAAACTGGGCAGCGATTTGACGGATTTTTCCATTAATCTGGAATACATCGGCGATATTATTGCCAAAAGCCTGTTGTCCCTCGCGGAAACGCGGGCACAGAAAAACCTGCGGTTTTCGCCGGAAGGATGGGCCGAAATGTGCAATCTGCACGGTCGGGTGGGTGCGAATATGCAGCTCGCGCTGAATGTACTGGTGTCAGGCGATGTGGAAAGTGCGCGCCAATTGGCCAAGGAAAAAGAGGCGATGCGCAAGTTGGAGCGTGACAGCCATGACCGCCATTTGGAACGGCTGCGCAATGCCCATGCCGATAGTATCGACACGTCTGATATTCACTTGGAGACCGTGCGGGCGTTCAAAGAGATCAACTCTTTGCTTGTTACCGTGGCCTATCCGATTTTGACCGAGAGCGGGCAGTTGCTGGGAAGTCGCTTGGCGCAGCCTGTTTAAATCTTGGGGGGTAAGGGTATTGGCGGAAACGATAGGTGGATACGAAATAACGATTGTACATATACCCCCGCGGTGTGGAAAAAGCTAAGCCATAGATATTTTCAAAGATGAGGCTGTGCTCATGTCTGCTGCCCCTACATCGCCGTCCCTGCAAAACGATGCATTCCCTGACCCGGCCAAAGGCGAGCCGTTTTTGCTGACCCCCGGCCCGCTGACCACGGCGCTTTCGGTCAAAGAGGCGATGCTGCGCGATTGGGGGTCGTGGGATGGTGATTTCCGCGCGATGACCAAATCGGTGTGTGACCAATTGTTGGGGCTGGCGGGGGATACGGGCGATTTTGTTTGCGTGCCGCTGCAAGGGTCGGGCAGTTATTGCGTCGAGGCGATGTTGGGCAGTTTCGTGCCGCGTGATGGCAAGGTTTTGGTATTGGCCAATGGGGCGTATGGTTTGCGGGCGGCTGAGACGATGCGCTATTTGGGGCGCGCCTATACCCTGATTGATAAGGGCGATTACATGCCGCCGCGTGGGGCCGAAGTAGCCGAGGCGCTGGCGGCAGACCCAGCGATTACGCATGTGATGGTGTGCCATTGTGAGACGTCGTCGGGCATTTTGAACCCTGTAGCCGAGATTTCCGAGGTGACTTATGCAGGCGGGGCCAAGCTGTTGATTGACAGCATGTCAGCCTTTGGCGCGATTGATCTGGATGTAGGGCGCATACGCTATGAGGCGATGGTGAGTTCGGCGAACAAGTGTATTGAGGGCGTGCCGGGGTTTGGTTTTGTGATCGCACGGCGCGACGAATTGGCGGGGTGCAAAGGCAATTCGCATTCGCTGGTGCTGGATGTTCATGCGCAATGGGCAAATATGGAAAAGTCGGGCCAGTGGCGCTATACGCCGCCCACCCATGTTGTGGCCGCGTTTTTGGAAGCATTGCGGTTGCATGCCGAGGAAGGCGGGGTAGCGGGGCGTGGGGCGCGCTATGCCAAGAACCGCGATGTGATGGTCGCAGGAATGCGCGGTTTGGGGTTTGAGACATTGTTGAAGGATCACTGGTTGTCGCCGATTATCGTGACCTTCTTTTGCCCTGCTGATCCGCGTTTTGTATTTGCCGAGTTTTATGAGCGGATGAAGGCCAAAGGGTTTATCATTTATCCCGGCAAGTTGACGGTGGTAGAGAGTTTTCGGATTGGCTGCATTGGCCGGATGGATGCGGCCATTATGACACGTGTGGTCAAAGCCGCTGCTGAAACATTGGCCGAGATGGGGGTGGTCAGTGCCGCCCCGCCTGCTGCCGCCTTGGCCGAGCGCGCCAAGTTGGCTGTGTAAGTTGAAAAGATAGGAATGACCATGACCAAAGCCGTAGTTGCCTCCGTTGTTGCGAATAACCGTACGTATCCTTGGCCCAAAGTGACCGCCATTGCCATTTGTCTGGATGGGTGCGAGCCGGAGTATCTGACCCAAGCAATCGCCAAAGGGTTGATGCCGACCTTGAAGCGGATCAAGGAAACCGGGACGGACCGTTTGGCGCATTCAGTCATTCCAAGCTTTACCAACCCCAACAACCTGTCGATTGCCACGGGGCGGCCGCCGTCGGTGCACGGGATTTGCGGGAACTACCTGTATGAGCCGGAAACGGGCGAAGAGGTGATGATGAATGACGTGCGCTTTTTGCGCGCGCCGACGGTGTTTTCAAAGTTTTATGAGGCTGGCGCGCGGGTGGCAATTGTAACGGCCAAGGATAAGCTGCGCGCGCTGCTTGGCGCTGGTTTGCGGTTTGATGAGGATCGCGCCAAGTGTTTTTCGGCCGAGCGGTCGGCAACGTCCACGCTTGCTGAACACGGGCAGGAAAATGCGGCGGAATGGTTGGGTTTTGGTCAACCGGAGGTCTATTCGGCCGAGCTTTCGGAGTTTGTATTTGCGGCAGGTGTCAAGCTGCTGGCGGAATGGAAACCTGATGTGATGTACCTGACCACCACCGATTATGTGCAGCACAAATACGCGCCGCATCAGCCCGAGGCGCAGGCGTTTTACGCGATGTTTGACAAGTATCTGGCGCAGTTAGATGCGATGGGGGCGGCGATTGTGGTAACCGCCGACCATGGGATGAAGCCGAAGCATGACGCGAATGGCGACCCTGCGGTAATCTATGTGCAGGATTTGCTGGACGAATGGCTGGGCGAGGCAGCGGCGCGGGTGATTTTGCCGATCACCGACCCTTATGTTGTGCATCACGGGGCTTTGGGTGGGTTTGGTACGGCCTATTTGCCCAAAGGTGCGGACACGGCCGATATCATCAAGCGGCTTGCGGCGCGGTCTGAATTGCTGGCGGTGATGGACCGAGCTGAGGCGGTGAAGCGGTTTGACCTGCCTGCCGACCGGATTGGCGATATTGTTATGATCTCAACCGAGAACATGACCATCGGGACATCGGCGCATCGCCATGATTTGGCGGCGTTGAATGAGCCTTTGCGCAGCCATGGCGGGCTGACCGAGCAAGAGGTGCCGTTTATCGTGAACCGTGTGATGGATTTGGGGAATGGCGCGGGCCTGCGCAATTTCGATGCGTTTTTTGTAGCAACAACGGCGGCAGCATTATGAGCTTTGATCCCAGAACCCGCAAAATTGTGCCCAAGCATGAGGGCATGCGCATTGGTGGTGAAAAGGTTTTCACTGATGAGGTTGTGGAGGTGCGCTATCCCTATACCGATGAGGTGATTGGCACCGTGCCTGCGGGAAAGGCCGAACATGCAGCACGCGCGTTCGAAATTGCGGCGGCATACAAGCCAAAACTGTCGCGCTATGAGCGCCAGCAGATTTTGTTTCGCGCGGGTGCCTTGATCAAGGAACGGCGCGAGGAATTGGCCTATTGGCTGGTGCTGGAACTGGGGATTTGCTGGCAGCACGCGCTATATGAAACGGGGCGTGCCTATGACGTGTTTACGTTGGCGGGCCAGATGGCGATTTTGGATGATGGGCAGATTTTTTCTTGCGATCTGACGCCGCAAGGCAAGGAACGCAAGATTTTCACGCTGCGCGAGCCGGTGCGGGCGATTTCGGCGATCACGCCGTTTAACCACCCGTTGAATATGGTGGCGCATAAGATTGCACCGTCGATTGCGACCAACAATTGCATGGTGTGTAAACCGACCGAGTTGACGCCGCTGACTGCGATTGCGCTGGCCGATATTTTATATGAGGCAGGGCTGCCGTCCGAGATGTTCCAGATTGTGACGGGGTGGCCAAAGGATATTGGTGACGAGATGATCACCAATCCCAATATTGATATCATCACCTTTACCGGGGGTGTGCCGGTGGGCAAGCTGATCGCGTCCAAGGCCGGATACAAGCGGATGGCGCTGGAGTTGGGTGGGAATGATCCGTTGATCATTTGCAATGACTTGTCAGATGCCGATTTGGAGAAAGCGGCGACCATTGCGGTGGCAGGGGCCACGGGCAATTCAGGGCAGCGCTGCACGGCGGTTAAGCGGATTTTGGTGCAGGAGTCGGTGGCGGACCGCTTTGTGCCAATGGTGTTGGAAAAGGCGAAAAAACTGCGGTTTGGCGACCCGATGGATCCTGACACGCAATTGGGCTGTGTGGTCCATGCCCAAGCTGCCGAGGTGTTTGAGCGTCGTGTGATGGAGGCCGAGGCGCAAGGGGCCAAGATCCTGTACCATCCGGGGCGGCGCGGTGCGCTGTTGCCCCCCATCGTGGTCGACTATGTGCCGCATGGCAGCGAGTTGGTGATGGAAGAAACTTTTGGCCCGATCGTGCCCATCGTGCGGGTGCCGGATGATGATGTGGCGGTAATGGCGATTTCCAATTCGACGCAGTTTGGGCTGTCGTCGGGGGTCTGCACCAATGATCTGAACCGCGCAATTGCCTATGTGAACGGGTTGGATGTGGGCACAGTGAATATTTGGGAGCAACCGGGCTACCGCATTGAAATGTCACCCTTTGGCGGGATCAAGGACAGTGGCAATGCGGTTAAGGAAGGCGTGTTGGAGGCGATGAAGTTCTTCACCAACGTCAAAACCTATTCACTGCCTTGGCCGCGTTAAGGCCGCGTAAATGACTGCTTTCGCGCTAGGCGTGGTGCTGTTTTCAGCGCTGTTGCATGCCGGTTGGAATGCGATGTTGAAGGCGGTCGATGACCGGGCAGGGGTATTGGGGGCGGTGTCGTTGGCCCATGCGTTGGCGGGGGTGGTGTTGATCTCCCTCTCTCCCTTTCCCGACCGTGCGAGTTGGCCGTTTATCTTTATCTCAACCGTCGTGCATTACGGCTATTATGTGCTTTTGTTTCGCGCCTATCGCCATGGGGATTTAAGCCAAGTCTATCCGATTTCGCGCGGGCTGGCGCCGGCCTTTGTAGCGATCTCGGCCTATGTGTTGATTGGCGAAAGCCTGACGCCGTTTGGATGGGCGGGGCTGGCGCTGGTCAGTGGTGGGATTTGTTTGCTGGCCGTGATGCGCGGGGCGGTGCAGGCCCAGCGGTCGACCATTGGATTGGCGCTGGTGTTGGGGCTGTGCATCGGCACCTATTCGGTGGCTGACGGCATTGGTATTCGCGAGGCGGGAACTGCAACTGGCTATATGGGCTGGTTGTTTTTGTTTGAAGCGCCGGTGCCTTTGACCATCGCGTTGCACCGCCGCCGCAACCGGGGCCATTTTGCTGTGCGCACCATTGTGTTGGGGTTGATGGGCGGGGTGGCTGCGGTGACGGCCTATGGTTTGGTGCTGTATGTCAAGACGATTGCGCCCTTGGGGGCGGTGTCGGCACTGCGCGAATCGAGTGTGATTATTGCGGCGCTGATTGGGGTTGTTGTGTTTGGCGAGCGGCCTTGGCACGGGCGAATTTTGGCGGCCTGTGTTGTGGCATGCGGCGTGGTTGCGTTGGCTATGATGTAGGGGGGGCGAGGTAGGGGGCGCTGCCCCCTCTGCGCCTAAAAGCGCATTCACCCCCGAGGTATTTTTGCCAAGATGAAAAGGCGTTGGTTGGTTTTGGGTCAGTCGGGCTGGTTCATGAACTGTGCGTAGATGTTAGGGTCGGTGATGCCTTCGGAGCCAATGAGCAGGACGCGCGAAGTGGGGCCGAGGTTCAAGGCCAGGCGCAAGGCCGGTTGGAGGGCAGCCGCAATGAGTGCCGCAAGCCCTGCAACGCCGCTTTCGCCGCCTTCGATCATTAGATCGCGGCCTAACGGGCGGGCGAGTAGGCGCATGGTTGGGCCGATGATGCTGTCGGGGATTGTCAGTTAATCGCTGGCCTCATCGGTCAAGATGTCCCACGCGAGTTCGGAGGGTTCACCGCAAGACAGGCCGGCCATCATCGTCTCGGACGTGACATCGACGCTGGCGGGGCGGCCTGCGCGGGCGCTGGCCATGAGGCAAGGGGCAAGGTCGGGTTCGACCACCACCACGCGGGGCGCCGTATCACCCCAGTATTGGCGGTGATAAGCCGCCACGGCGGCGGCAAGCCCACCGACGCCGCCTTGCAAGAACAGGTGGGTGGGGGGCGTGGTCATCGCGCGGCATGCTTCATCTGCCATCAAGCCCCGGCCTGCCATAACGTCCAAGGGCGGCTGGCGGTAGCCTGGCCAGGAGGCATCGGCGACCATGAACCAACCGTTGGCATCGGCATCCTTGGGGGCGCAGGCAACCGAGGCATCGTAGTTGCCCGCAACACGGATCACATCGGCACCGAAATCGCGCATGACTTGGGCGCGGGCCTCGGACACCTCGGCGTGGATATAGATTTTGCACGCAGCGCCAAAGCGCTTGCACCCCCAAGCGAGCGAGCGGCCGCGATTGCCATCGGTAGCGGAGCAGAGTGTCACAGTGACGGCGTCACGGGAGAGGTGGCCGCCGCTTATTTCATCCATCCCGACCAGGCGGCCAAGGATATTTGAGAGTTGGTTTGAAGGACACACAGGCCCACATATGCCGCGCCTAGTGCCTTGAAACTGCCAATGCCAAAGCGCGGACCTTCGTGTTTATAAAGCACTTCGCCTAGCGACAGCGCTTGGGCTAAACCTTGCAAGGGGTGCAGCGGGGTTGGGGCATAACCATGCCAGCCCGAAATCTCAGTAATCGCACGGGCGAAATCATCGGGGGTCAGGGTATCCCATGCGCCGGTGCCAGCAGTGGGGGGCGCTGAGAGGTGGTTTAGGTGTGCAGCGTCAAAGCTGGGAGAGAGAGCATGGGGTGGCTTTCGGTTTGGGTGGCCTTTGCATGGCAGGGCGGGGGGCGGTTGACAAGGAAAAGCCGACTTTGCGGGGGGCGGCGGGCCGTTGAATGGCTGGTTCGTTTTTGGGGCAATCGGCCTTTTTGGACATGCGGCAGCTGTGCTGTCGTTGACGCAGCGCTTGAGGTCTATCCCAAATGCTTGCAGAGTGAAGCGTAGGTCTCCTTTACTGGGGCAGCCGAACCATGCCCTTGCAAAGCTTATCTTGGCCCCGGTGCCACCGATTGGAGGATATATGTCCCTGACTGTCGATCTGAACGCGGATATGGGCGAAGGGTTTGGCCCTTGGCGGCTGGGCGATGATGCGGCTTTGCTGGAAACCATCACCTCGGCCAATATCGCCTGCGGCTTTCACGCCAGTGACCCCGATGTGATGGAGGCCACGATGGCAGCAGCGGTGGCGCATGGCACGGGGATTGGGGCGCATCCCGGATTTGCCGATCTGCAAGGGTTTGGCCGCCGACGCCTGTCGCTTAGCCACGCTGAATTGCGCCATATGGTGGCGTATCAATTGGGCGCAGCACAGGCGATGGCAGCCTTGGCTGGCGGGCGCGTGCGCCACCTGAAACTGCATGGGGCGCTGGCCAATATGGCGTCTGAGGACGCGACGATGGCGCAGGCCTGCTATGCGGGTGCACTGGCGGTGGATCCTCAGATCATCATCATGGTGCTGGCCGCAACGGCCCAAGAAACGGCGGCACGCGCTTTGGGCTGCACTTGGGCTGCAGAAATTTTTGCCGACCGCGCTTATAATGATGATGCCACTTTGGTTGACCGCAAACTGCCGGGCGCAGTGATTCACGACCCCGCCCTTGCCGCAAGCCGCATGGTGGAAATGGTCAAAGCCGGGGCCATCATCACCGCCAGCGGCAAGCAGATCAAAACTCCGATTGATACGATCTGCATGCATGGCGACACGTTCGAGGCCGTGGAGATTGCCAAAATGACCCGCACAGCTCTTGAGGCCGCAGGTATTAAAATCGCGCAATTCATGGGGCGAAGATAACGCCCGCTATTTCATCTTGGCAAAATTACCTGAAACCTGCGGCGACCCTCAAAACCGCTTTGTCAAAATGCCATGGTCGCGGCCACTGCCCGCTTCCACGCGCCATATTTGGCGGTGCGCGTGTCTTCATCCATTGCGGGTGCAAATGTGCGCTCCAAGGCCCAATTGGCGGCAAAGCCTGCTTGGTCGGGGTAAAGCCCTGCACGCTGGCCTGCCAACCACGCGGCCCCGAGGGCGGTGGTTTCACGCATCACGGGGCGGTCGACTTTGGCGCCGATGATATCGGCCAAAAACTGCATAGTCCAATCGGATGCCGTCATCCCGCCATCAACGCGCAAGGTAGGCTCGGTTCCGGTGGCGGCCCAATCGGCCTGCATCGCTTCTAGTAAATCGCGGGTTTGATAGCCCACGGATTCGAGGGCGGCGCGGGCGATTTCTTCAGGGCCTGACCCGCGGGTCAGGCCAAACATGGCGCCCCGACACTCAGCGTTCCAATAGGGCGCACCAAGGCCCACAAAGGCTGGGACCAGCACGACATTTTGTGCAGGATCGGCCCGCATCGCAAGCGGCTGCGTTTCAGACGCGTCGCCGATCATTTTCAGCCCGTCGCGCAACCATTGCACAACGGCACCTGCGATAAAAATAGACCCTTCCAGCGCATAGGTTGGCTTTCCGTCCAACTGATAGGCAATGGTTGTCAGCAAACGGTTTTTGGACGCGACCGCCGTGTCCCCGGTGTTCAGCAGCGCAAAACAGCCCGTGCCATAGGTCGATTTCATCATACCGGGGGCAAAGCATGCCTGGCCTACGGTGGCGGCTTGTTGGTCGCCTGCCACGCCCAAAATCGGGATCGGACGGCCAAACAGATCGGCGCGGGTCATGCCGAAATCAGCAGCGCAATCCTTGACCTCTGGCAGCATTTCCATAGGGATCTCAAAGAGATCGCAGATGTCTGTACTCCACGCACCTTTGTGGATGTCATAGAGCATGGTGCGCGCCGCGTTGGTGGCATCGGTCACATGGGCGGCCCCGCCTGTCAGTTTCCAGATCAGATAGCTGTCGACGGTGCCAAAGGCCAATTCGCCGCGTCGCGCCCGGTCGCGCGCGCCGTCTACATGGTTCAAAATCCAGCGCAGTTTGGTGCCGGAAAAATAAGGATCGGCCAGCAGGCCTGTGCGTGCGGTGATCAGCGCGTCATGGCCTGCCTCACGCAATGCGCGGCGATAGTCTGAGGTACGGCGGTCTTGCCAAACAATGGCGCGGTGGATCGGCTCGCCCGTGACGCGGTCCCAGACAAGAGTGGTTTCGCGCTGGTTGGTGATACCGATCGCCGCGATACCATCGGCCCCAAGGCCTGCCTTTTCGATCGCGGCACGGCAGGTGCCTGCGGTGGTGGCCCAAAGATCTGAAGGGTCATGTTCAACCCAACCG
>Ga0075467_10002240_pt1 | contig 15361 bp, 16 predicted proteins | sample DEB08_DNA_9_FD_75067 | JGI IMG/M metagenome (GOLD analysis project Ga0075467, IMG submission 75067) | Aqueous microbial communities from the Delaware River and Bay under freshwater to marine salinity gradient to study organic matter... | ecosystem: Environmental > Aquatic > Marine > Coastal ... | reverse complement strand
ATGGGCCAAAAGGCTTAGAGCCAACGCGTTACGGAGATTGGGAATCGAAAGGGCGTTGTTACGATTTTTAATCCCCCTTGAGTTCTGGAATGGCCTAATTAGCGTTAGAAAACTCGATCTATATCGAAATCGAGCCGTATTCAGTAAATTAATTACCGTTAATGCTCTAGTTTCTGATCTATCGCCTGCTACTTCCTTAAAACATGTTGTAGAATGCCTCCAGCCTAAATCAGGCTTGGACCACGAATGATCGGTAACGTCCGCGTATACCGAAAGCAAGAATTCTAATAATTCAAAGAGAGTAACTCTGATATGCAAAAAGAGAGACCCCTATCACCTCATCTGTCGGTTTATAAGCCACAGATAACGTCTGTGTTATCGATCCTCAATCGGGTGTTCGGTAGCTTTATGGCTGTTAGTACGCCGGTATTAGTTTATTGGTTAATGAGTATTGCCAGTGGCCCAGAGGCTTATGCCGAGCTTCAAGCGTGTTTTTCACATTGGTTCGCAAAGCTGTTTTTATTGGCTTGGGCATTCTCATTTTTTTATCATATGTCGAACGGTATTCGCCACCTCTTTTGGGATGCTGGTAAAGGTCACGATTTAGAGACGTTAAATAAATCGGGTTACGCGGTTCTCGCAAGCGCTGTAACACTAACCGCAATAACTATTGTCTTTGCTCTTAAAGGAGGCGCGTAATGAAATTTCGTAGCCCACTATCTCAAGCGACGGGTTTAGGCTCAGCTAAGCATGGTTTCTCTCATTGGTGGTGGCAGCGCGTTACAGCGATTGCACTCATTCCAATGGGCTTATGGTTCGTTATCTCGGTACTCAGTTTAGCTGGCGGCACACATGCACAAGCTCAGGCATGGCTAAGCTCACCGATAAACGCAACTATTGTTTTATTATTTACACTAACAGCCCTGTTTCATGCGCAAACGGGTTTGCAAGTTGTTATTGAAGATTATGTGCCAACTAAGTGGATCAATTTGGTTCTGTTGTTGGGTACAAAATTTGCTGCAGTAATTATGGCTGTATTGGCTATTATCGCAGTGCTAAAAGTTTCGATAGGAGGCTAATTCGTGAAAGGCGATTATCAAATTATTGACCACTCATTTGATGTGGTTGTTGTTGGCGCTGGTGGCGCTGGGTTACGCGCGACTTTTGGTATGGCAGAAGCCGGCTTATCAACCGCGTGTCTGACCAAAGTATTTCCAACTCGGAGTCACACAGTTGCGGCGCAAGGCGGCATGAGTGCGGCATTGGGTAACATGGGTGAAGACGATTGGCGTTTTCATATGTATGACACTGTGAAAGGGTCAGACTGGTTAGGCGACCAAGATTCAATCGAATATATGTGCCGTAACGCTGCGGCTGCGGTCTATGAACTTGAGCACTATGGCGTGCCATTTTCGCGAACTGAAGACGGTAAGATTTATCAACGCGCATTCGGTGGCATGACCACTCACTATGGTGAAGGCCAAGCGTTGCGCACCTGCGCCGCAGCTGACCGCACCGGTCATGCGATACTGCATACCCTATACCAACAAGCACTCAAGCATGACGCACAATTCTTCATCGAGTTTTTCGCCTTAGACTTGATTATGGAAGACGGCGAATGCAAAGGTGTTATTGCCATTGATATGGCGACCGGAATTATCCATCGCTATCGCGCCAAGCAAGTTGTCTTGGCAACGGGTGGCTATGGTCGTTCATACTTTTCAGCAACCTCAGCGCACACCTGTACCGGTGATGGCAATGCAATGGTGTTGCGTGCTGGCTTACCGTTGCAAGATATGGAGTTCGTACAATTTCATCCTACCGGAATTTATGGCGCAGGCTGTCTAATTACCGAAGGCGCTCGCGGAGAAGGTGGTTATCTAACTAACTCTGAAGGTGAGCGATTCATGGAGCGCTATGCGCCGAATGCCAAAGACTTAGCATCGCGCGATGTTGTTTCTCGTTCAATGACAATTGAGATCAACGAAGGCCGAGGCGTGGGTCCAGATAAAGATCATATCTACCTACATCTTGAGCATTTAGGTGCCGATTTATTAGATGAACGTTTACCAGGCATTTCCGAGTCGGCTAAAATTTTCGCTGGTGTTGATGTGACTAAAGAGCCAATACCAGTATTGCCTACCGTGCATTACAACATGGGCGGTATTCCGACTAATTATCATGGCGAAGTTCTGACTCTGAGAGACGGTGATCCAGATAGTGTCGTATCAGGCCTGATGGCAATCGGTGAAGCGGCTTGTGTATCAGTGCATGGAGCCAATCGTTTAGGTTCGAATTCACTCCTTGATTTGATTGTGTTTGGTCGTGCCGCAGCATTGCGAGCAAGAGAGACGGTTGATCCAAGTGAACCGATGTCAAGTTTTTCTGAAGACGTTGGTAAAGAGACGCTTGAGCGCTTAGATAAGTTACGTCATGCGGATGGATCTCGCTCAACGGCTGAAATTCGTTTAGAGATGCAGCGCACCATGCAGGCGCATTGCGCGGTATTCCGTACCGGCGAAGTGATGAATCAAGGTGTTGATAAGTTGGCAGCAACAGCGGCTAGTTTTGCCGATGTTAAAACCACCGATCGTGGTTTGATTTGGAACACTGACTTAATCGAGACCTTAGAGCTAGAGAATTTGTTAAGCCAAGCGGTGGTTACCATGAATTCAGCGGCTAACCGTGACGAGAGTCGTGGTGCTCATGCTCGAGATGATATGCCTGATCGTGATGATGAGAACTGGATGAAGCACACGCTTACATGGTGTGACGAGCAACATAATACGACGATTGATTTCCGCCCGGTTCATGCTTACACCATGACCGATGATGTGGAATACATCAAACCGAAACCACGCGTTTATTAAACGCTTACGAACTAGGTTTAAGAGGAAAAAATAATGGCTGAATTTACCTTACCAAAGAACTCTAAAGTTGAGAAAGGCACGCATTTCCCTGCACCTGCTAGTGCAACAAATGTTCGCTCTTTTAAAGTTTATCGTTGGTCACCGGATGATGACAAAAACCCACATACTGACACTTATGATGTTGATATGGACGATTGTGGGCCGATGGTGCTTGATGCATTGATCAAGATTAAAAACGAAATAGATCCAACGCTGACATTTAGACGCTCATGCCGTGAAGGTATCTGCGGCTCATGCGCAATGAATATTGACGGTACCAATACCTTAGCGTGCACTAAAGGCGTAGACGAATGCAAAGGTGACGTGCCAATTTATCCGTTGCCGCACATGTCGGTGATTAAGGATTTGGTACCGGATATGACTCACTTTTACGCACAATACGCGTCGGTTGAGCCATGGCTGAAAACTAAAACGCCAGTTTCACTGGCCGCTGAACGTTTGCAGTCGAAAGAAGACCGTGAAAAGTTAGACGGTCTATACGAATGCATACTCTGTGCCTGTTGTTCTACTTCCTGCCCGAGCTACTGGTGGAATAGTGATAAATATTTAGGCCCAGCTATCTTGCTGCAAAGCTATCGCTGGTTAGCTGACAGTCGTGACGAAGCGACAGGCGAGCGTTTGGATGCCTTAGAAGACCCATTCAAACTATATCGTTGTCATACCATTATGAATTGTACTAATGCTTGCCCAAAAGGTTTGAACCCAGGTAAGGCAATCAGTGAAATTAAGAAGATGATAGCGGAGCGGTCGCTCTAAGCGATCGCTTATTATTATGCTAAACGAGAATCAATTGGTCTGGCGGTGTCGTAGAGGCATCAGGGAGCTAGACGTACTATTTGGCCGATTCTTGCAAAGTGACTATGCTAAATTGGGCGACGCTGAACAAGCTAATTTTCAGCGTCTGCTTGATGTACAAGACCCAGTTATAATGGACTGGTTGATGGGGAGGTACGACTCTGAGGATGAGGGTTTAGCTGATATTGTTAATAAATTAAGGGCTCTTTCTGGGCTATAAGCTGTTTCTGGCTTAGCATATTTTTCAAAATCGATTGCTTGGGAAGGGCGCGCCGCCATATATTCAGCGCTAATAGTTCTGTCAGATAATGAATTTCATAAGCACGAAAACGCGGCTTTGGTCTATTTGTCCGTTTGTTTTCGGGCAATGGAACAGTCTCAAATAAACGAAAAGCCAGCTTAAAATAAGACTGTCTGATGGCGCAAACCATTATCCGACAGATCGCCTAGAGCACGTCAGGATAAGCAAAGCTTTCGACGATTAATTTTGTTAAGTACTGGTGCAATGCTGAGTTCTTAGTTCTCACGTGCTGAACTAGAGATAAGGTGTCAATTTTTAAATCAATCAGATCATCTAGTGGTTTACTAACGAAATGCTCGCTCACTAAGGATGAATCCATTAATCGATCTGATGCGATCATCAGCATGTCTGTTTTGCGTAGAGTCTCGAGGCACACCAATAGGTTGGTGGTCAAAAACGGCACGTTGGATAGAATGCCAAACGAGGCAAACAGCTTTTTCATGTCTTCCCTAGTGGTCTCAAAATTCGGAAAATAAACTGCCATATGCTGATACTCGCGCCGCTGCTCAAGTGTGATGTGCTCAACTAAGGCTAGTGGGTGATCTTTGCGCATATACAATACAGGCTTAATACTCATTAGCTTGCGCGTGACAAAGTCATCACTGAATTTGTTTTTTGCCACAATAGCAAAGTCTAAATTCCCCGATCGTAGTCGATCTTCCCACTTATCATCAATGTTTTGGCTTATTAACATCAACTTTGGTGCGTTCTGACGAAGCTTATTGATGAACGCCGGCATCCCAACGCTTGCCGATGTGCCCAGTGTCGCCAGCGAAATTGTCGCCGCTGTATTCGCTGGATCAAACTCTTTATTGTGAACCATAAGCTCGGTAAGCTGGTTCAGAATATCGTTAACCGGCTTCTCTAACTCAAGTGTCTTTGGTGTTGGGGTGAGGCCATGGGATGAGCGCACGAAAAGTTCATCATCAATCAGATTGCGTAAGCGGTTTAAAGTCTTACTCATCGCGGGTTGCGTTACGAACATCCTTTCGGCTGCTCGCGTTACATTCTTTTCTTGCATTAGCACCTGAAAGGCAACTAGAAGGTTTAAATCAACTCTTGATAGTGGATCTTGCATAACTCTCCCCAGAAAATAAATTTAATTAAGCTGATTGTGAGGCCTCAGCGCCTCAGCTATAAAGCCGGTGTAGAAAGTGCCGGTGTAGAAAGTGCCGGTGTCGAAAGCGCCAGTGTAGAAGCGCCAGTGTAAAAAACAAAATGCCTGAAATTTCAATATTGATACAAAAACAGGGCGTATCAGCGATCGTTGCACCGACCAACTTATTAGATCAGTGCAGGCTCAGCTGCCAATCTATTCCCTGGGTTTCGAGCCAAATATTGGAAACCATCGGTCAGTTTTTTAATCTCTTGAGTCTTATGATACAAGGTTTTCCATAAATTTAAGTTATGGTTCGCATCAAAAAGGACTTAATTTATTATAGCAGCGGAGGTAAGCAGCAATGTTGATTTCCTCAGCTATTGCCCCACTCAGGCACTGGAGCATGGCCGACGAAGTTATTTGGCGTCAAAATTGTATCTCTAGCGTGCGCTTTAATTTCTGGGTAGTCTAAGGTGTAGTGCAGGCCTCGGCTCTCTTTACGAGTTAAAGCGCATTCAATCGTTAGCTCTGCAATTGTCGCTAGATTACGCAATTCAATTAAGTCATTACTGACTCGAAAGTTTCCATAATATTCGATAATCTCCTGCTGCAACAAATTCACCCGGTTTTGCGCTCGTTCAAGTCGCTTATCGGTGCGCACGATGCCAACGTAGTCCCACATGAATCGGCGTAGTTCATCCCAGTTATGAGACACCACAATGCGTTCATCAGGATCTGATACTTGGCTTTCGTCCCATTCGGGCAACTCAGGCAGGGTTCTCTCGTCCTTCTTCAAGCGTTGACGTATATCATCCGCGGCCGATTCAGCAATAACTAAGCACTCGAGTAGCGAATTGCTAGCCAATCTGTTGGCACCGTGCAGCCCAGTACAACTACTCTCGCCTACTGCGTATAAACGTTTAAGGTCGGTTCGGCCGCGCAAATCCGTCATGATGCCACCACAGGTGTAGTGAGCTGCAGGCACAACCGGGATCGGTTGTGTGGTCATGTCATAACCGTAGTTTTCGCAGCTCGCGGCAATATTCGGAAAGTGATCTAAGATAAATTCTTTACCTTTATGGCTAATGTCTAAATAGACAGAGTCGAAGCCGCCTTTCTTCATCTCGTAATCGATAGCGCGGGCAACAATGTCACGCGGGGCCAACTCGGCCAATTCATGGTGATCGTCCATAAACCGGTCGCCATTTGGTAGTCGTAGTAAACCGCCTTCGCCACGAACGGCCTCTGAAATCAGAGATCCCTTGGCGTAGGGATGATACAAGCACGTCGGGTGAAATTGCACGAATTCCATATTGGCGATGCGGCAACCTGCTCGCCACGCCATAGCGATGCCATCGCCGGTCGAAGTATCAGGGTTAGTAGTATACAAATAGGCCTTTGATGCGCCGCCGGTTGAGAGGACCACGGATCGCGCACCGAAGGTTTTTACCGTATTATTTTTAACGTCAAGCGCATAGGCTCCAAAGCAGCGTGACCCAGAAACGCCCTTAAGCTTTTGCGAGGTAATCAAGTCTATGGCGATGTGGTCTTCGAGTATGGTAACGTTCGGCAATGCTCGGACATGCTGCTCCAAGGTCGTTTCTACCTCACGACCGGTTGCATCTTTAGCATGGATGACGCGGCGATGAGAGTGGCCGCCTTCGCGGGTTAAGTGATATTCACTATCTTCACCGTCGTATTCAGTGCCATCTACTAAGGTAAATTTCACGCCTTTTTCAATTAACCAATTAATCGCACGGGGCGCGCCTTCAACGACTTTCTTTACCGCAGCCTCTTTGCACAAGTCAGCACCAGCAATGTGGGTGTCATCAATATGCGATTCGAAGTTGTCATCGCCATCTAATACGGCGGCAATCCCTCCTTGAGCGTAAAGACTTGATCCTTCGGTTAAATCACACTTCGAGAGTAGTGTAATAGAGACATCATCTTGTGACAGGCGAAGCGCTAAACTTAAGCCAGCGGCACCCCCGCCAACGATTAATACATCTGAATAATGAGTAGTCATAGTGCTAGAAAATGCGATTGAGAAATGTTCAGTCAGAGAAGTATAGCCCAGAGTGATAAATTTCAGTGGAAACATCGTCAGAATAGCTTAGGCTTTGGCTCAAGGGTTTGTTAAAATGCCGCGTCGTAGGTATTTAGCTTTAGTTATTAAGCTGCCTGCAAACCTTGAGGCTTAACGGTTAATTCAGCCGTTCAGCCATCTGCAAACTTTTGAAGGACGTCATGTCGCACGATATTACTAAACTACGCAATTTTTCTATCATTGCCCATATCGATCATGGTAAGTCCACCTTGGCCGATCGATTTATTCATGTCTGCGGTGGCTTAAGTGACCGGGAGATGGCTGAGCAGGTGCTTGATTCGATGGATATCGAACGCGAGCGCGGTATCACTATTAAAGCGCAAAGTGTTGCCTTGAACTACACCGCCCGCGATGGTCAAACTTATCAGCTAAACATGATTGATACACCGGGGCATGTCGATTTTTCGTACGAAGTGTCCGGCTCACTGACCGCCTGCGAAGGTGCACTATTAGTGGTTGACGCGTCACAAGGTGTCGAAGCGCAAACGGTAGCCAACTGCTATACCGCGGTCGATCTTGGTTTAGAGGTTCTGCCAGTACTGAACAAAATAGATCTGCCCGCTGCCGATTGCGATCGTGTGAGTGAAGAGATTGAAGACGTTGTCGGTATTGATTGCTCTGGAGCACTGCACGTTAGCGCTAAGAGTGGCATTGGTATAGAAGATTTGCTAGAACAAATTGTTGCGGAATTGCCGGCACCTCAGGGCGACCCCGATGCGCCTTTGTCTGCGCTGATCATGGACTCATGGTTTGATAATTATTTAGGCACGGTGTCGTTAGTCCGGATTATCTCGGGAACGATGAAGAAGCGAGATCGAATTAAAATGATGTCCAGCGGCATTGAGTATGGCGTTGAAGATCTTGGCATTTTCACCCCTAAGCGCTTGCCTAAGAACCAGCTTTACGTTGGTGAGGTTGGTTACTTAATTTCGGGTGTAAAGGACATTAGCGGTGCCAAAGTTGGTGATACTATTACCTCGGCTAAGCACGGTATTGAAAAGCCCCTTGCCGGCTTTCAAGAAGTTCAACCGCGGGTGTTTGCTGGTCTTTACCCGATTAACTCGGCGGACTTTGATTCCTTTCGCGATGCTCTTGGAAAGCTGAGACTCAATGATGCATCGCTAGTTTACGAGCCTGAAGTATCAGATGCGCTTGGCCTGGGTTTTCGCTGCGGATTCCTTGGCATGCTGCACATGGAAATTATTCAAGAGCGCTTAGAGCGCGAGTACGACATGGATCTTATCACCACGGCGCCAACCGTGGTTTATAAGGTAGAGCTTAAAAGTGGTGAGATTATTGAAGTCGATAATCCATCGGCCTTACCTGATTTATCTAAAATTGAAGAGATTTTAGAACCAATTATCGATGCCAATATGTTGATGCCAGAAGAGTACATCGGCGCGGTAATGACTCTATGTATGGAAAAGCGTGGAATTCAGAAAAATATTCAATATCTTGGCCGCCAAGTTATGCTGCACTTTGAGTTGCCGTTAAATGAAGTGGTGATGGATTTCTTTGATCGGCTTAAGTCGGTTAGTCGCGGCTACGCCTCGCTTGACTATAATATAAAGGAATACCGAGTAACCGATATGGTAAAAGTAGATGTGCTTATTAACGGCGAGCCCGTCGATCCGCTCGCTATATTAGTACATCGTGATCAGTCGATCTATCGTGGGCGAGAATTGGTCAAGCGTATGCGTGAGCTAATTCCTCGGCAGATGTTCGACGTGGCAATTCAGGCCGCTATCGGCTCCAAAGTGATATCGCGGGAAACGGTTAAAGCCTTACGTAAAAACGTTACTGCAAAATGTTATGGCGGTGATCTATCGCGCAAACGTAAGTTATTAGAAAAACAAAAAGAAGGTAAAAAACGCATGAAGCAGATTGGCTCGGTAGAAATCCCTCAAGAAGCGTTCTTGGCTGTACTCAAGACGACGGGTGATTAGTGATGTTTGAAATCATATTATTTAGTTTAGTATGTTTGTGTGCGGCGGTGTTATTGGTTTGTCGATTTGCCTTACCTAATATAAGCAAACGGCAACCAGAGCCTTGGTATTTGGATTACGCAAGATCTTTTTTTCCTGTCCTTTTGTTAGTTTTCTTACTGCGAGGTTTTGTTGCTGAGCCGTTTAGAATTCCGTCGGGCTCTATGTTGCCAACGCTTGAAATTGGTGATTTTATTCTGGTTAACAAGTACAACTACGGTCTGCGCTTACCAATAGCACACACTAAAATACTGCCGATCAACGAACCCGAGCGTGGTGACGTGGTTGTTTTTCGATATCCGCCAAATCCGAGCATAAATTATATTAAGCGTTTAATCGGCCTGCCGGGTGACGAAATTGTCTATCGTAACCAAACCTTATACGTTAATGGCGATAAAATTGAGTCCACCCAAATGGACGACTATATTCAGCAAGGTAAAACTAGTGCGCAAAATAGGTATGAACAGACTATTAAGACTGGCGATGAGGACAATTCATCGGTATCGTTCTCAGCCTTATTGAATAAATATTCGGCCAGTAATGCCCATGCGGGTACTTGGGAGGTTCCTGCGGGGCACTATTTCATGATGGGCGACAATCGAGATAATAGTGCCGACAGTCGTAGCCCTTCGTTCACGTTTGTTCCTGACGAAAATATTGTTGGCGAAGCTTTTTTCGTATGGATGAGTGTTGGCACCGCAACTGGCGGTGGACTTGATTTTGATCGTATAGGCGCCAACATTAAAGCAACTAAGGTAGAATCTGTAGGCAATTAAGCGTTAGCTTTTAAGCAACGTTATTCCTCGGAAATCGCTGATAGCGGAGATAGAAATGAAACACAATCGAAAATTAAATGGCACCAAGCCGTTACTGAATATCAAACGACAAGGCGGCTGGACCTTTTGGAGCCTAGCCTTCACGCTGAGCGTCTTGGCTTTTTTTGGCTACGTAGGTATGCAGTTAGTCCCAGTTTATAGCCTAAACGGGAATATCAAAAACGCTATGTTAAGAAGCGTAGATGGCGTCAATTTGGCAAAAGTTAGCAGATCCGAAATAATAAATAAAATGTCTAGGCAGCTTTTGATGGACAGCAGCCAGCAAGCGTTAAATTACAAAAATGACCTAGTTATTAAAAGAACTCGCTCGTTGTTCACTCTGCAGGTCAGCTACGAACGCAGAATTCCTATCGTCGCTAATATCAGTATTATTGCCGAGTTCAGCCCCATGGTTGAATGCAGTTTCTCTAATCAATGCACATTGAACTAGAATGATGGCACCACTATATATTTGCTGTTTGGCTTCGCTATGTTGGTAGAAAGTGCTGGATAAATCAGTGGAATTAATGCGCAAGCTTGATTATGAGTTTGCCGACAAATCACTTTTAACGTTGGCGCTAACTCATCGAAGTAAAGGCTCGACTAATTACGAACGTCTTGAATTTTTGGGCGATAGTATTTTGGGTTTTGTGGTCGCCGATTGGCTTTACCATCATTACCCTAAGCTAGCCGAGGGCAAGTTAAGCCGCATGCGTTCAAGCCTAGTACGCAAAGAAACCTTGGCGATTGTAGCGCGTGAACTGGAGATGAGTAAATTTCTTATTTTGGGTGAAGGTGAGCTAAAGAGTGGTGGTTTCAATCGCGATTCTATTTTGGCTGATACGGTTGAGAGCATCATTGGCGCACTGTATTTGGACGCTGGCTTTGAGGTGGCGAGCCGTTTCATTCATACCAATTTTAAAGGTTTGTTCGATGCCATCTCTGAACAATCTACCTTTAAAGATGCCAAGAGTAAGCTACAAGAGGCGATGCAAAAGCAGGGTTATGCTCTGCCAAATTATGAAATTGTAGAAACTCTTGGTGAACAACATGAGCAGGTTTTTACGGTCAAATGTACGCTGCAAGAGTTGCGGTTGAGTAGTCATGCTACTGCACTTTCTCGCAGAAGTGCTGAGCAATCTGCTGCAGAGCAGGTGCTTGGCTTATTTCTCGAGTCGGCGTTTAATAAATTAAGAAAGTAATCAATAGAGACGTTGAATGAGCAAAGATTTTAAATTTGGGTTTGTGACTATTATCGGCAAGCCGAACGCTGGTAAATCTACCCTGATGAATCGAATCATTGGGCAAAAAATAAGCATCACATCACATCGCCCACAAACGACCCGTCACCGTATTTTAGGCATCCATACTGATGACGATAAACAAATTGTATTCGTTGATACGCCTGGTATTCATTCGGTTTTAAAAAAATCTAACCGTAAAACTATTAATCGTGTGATTAATAAGACGGCTATTTCGAGTATCGATGGTGTCGATGCGGTGTGCTTCATGATCACGGCCACCGGATGGACCGAAGGCGATAAGCACGTCTTGAAGGCATTGCAAGATGTGACAATACCGGTGATATTGGTCATTAATAAGTTAGATAAATTAAAATCTGTCAACGATGTATTGCCATTGATCGCTGAGTCTTCGGAGCTTTATGATTTTGCCGAGATCGTACCGATTTGTGCGATTGCTAAGTCGGGTGGGGATAATGTTGATCGTTTGATGCAGGTGCTGACATCGTATCTGCCGGATCAACCTGCCGGTTTTGATGAGGACCAGATTACTGACCGCAGCTTTCGTTTCTTGGTGTCTGAATTAGTTCGTGAGCAGTTATTTCGACGCCTCGGCGACGAACTCCCGTATGCGACAGCCGTTGAAATTGTAGACTTTCAGATTAAAGATGGCAAAGCTCAAATTGGCGCTGATATCTGGGTCGAAAAGGATTCTCACAAGGCGATGGTTATTGGTAAAGGTGGCGAGGCATTGAAAAAAATCGGAACCTATGCACGTATGAATTGCGAGACCCTGCTGGAAAAGAAGGTGTTTCTTGAACTCTTCGTTAAAGTACGTTCTGGCTGGTCTGATAACGCTAGAGATTTATATAGCCTGGGCTATGACGAAGACCTTAAGTAGACCCTTGCGACCGTTGTGTCGCCACTGAACCGAGTAAACTACTAGTGCGCGTGCATCATCAGCGAGCTTATGTTCTGGTCAATCGTCCATACAGTGAGACCTCATGGATCGTTGAAGTTTTCACACGAGAGTATGGGCGCCTAGGTTTAATGGCGAAGGGCGCGAGGCGTTTTAAATCTAGACTCAAGGGATCTCTCATGCCGTTTCAGCCGATTCTGGTTAGCTGGACAGGCAAAGGTGAATTACCAATATTAACTTCGGCCGAAATAGATCAAACTGATTATAATTTGGTTGATCATGAGCTTCGTGGCGATGCCTTGGTGTGCGGTTTTTACTGTAATGAACTGATCGTTAACTTGCTGCATCGGCATGACCCGCACGCTGCGCTTTTTGATCGCTACCATTCAACCATAATGGCACTTGCCGAAGCGAACTCCGACGAATTGTTGCCATTGGTATTACGAAAGTTTGAGCAAGTAGTAATGAAAGAAACTGGCTATCAAATTAACTTTGATTTTGAAGCAGACGGCAAGACTTCGATAGAAGATCACGGAATTTATCGGTACCAACCAGCGCAGGGCTTTGTTCGTTTAGCCAGTCTGCAGCGCGGCGCATTTTATGGCCGAGTGATCAAATCACTAAATACGCAAAGTAGTATCAGTTTGAATAACCAAGAAGTCTCGCAAGGAAAGCAGCTAATGCGTGATATATTGAGTAAAACATTAGGGCATAAGCCGATTGTTAGTCGCGAGCTGTTTTACCCTAAGCCACGCTAAGCTAAATAAGTCACGCTTAACATCATTACTCTAAACCAAGTCATGCCAATGGTACTACTACCATTGGCCTAGATAACTAATCGACAACTCCATTTTACACAATGAGCGAACATCATACGATTCAACTGGGCGTCAACGTTGACCATATAGCAACTCTGCGTCAAGCGCGCGGCACCACCTATCCAGATCCAATGCAGGCGGCTGATATTGCCCGCAAAGCTGGGGCTGACGGCGTCACCGTACATTTGCGCGAAGATCGCCGACATATACAGGACCACGACGTCTACAGCATTCGCGGCAATGTAAATTTGCCGATGAACTTAGAGATGGCAGCGACCGCCGAAATGCTTAAAATAGCACAGACGGTGAAGCCCTACGAATGCTGTATTGTTCCAGAAAAACGTGCCGAACTGACTACTGAAGGCGGCTTGAATGTGTTAAAGAATATGGTTGAGCTCGGGGACTATATCGGTGCTTTGCAGGAGCATAGCATTAAGGTCTCGCTGTTTATTGATCCAGATGAAGAGCAAATTCAGGCGTCAAAAGAGTTGGGTGTTGAGATTGTCGAGCTGCATACCGGTGGATATGCCGATTGCAGTGGAGATCAACTTGAAGCGGAGCTAGAGCGGGTGCGTACGGGCGCCGCGTTGGCACACAGTCTTGGCATTCAAGTCAATGCTGGGCATGGCTTGCACTATCAAAACGTCGCTCAAATTGCTCGAATTCCGGAATTGGTATGCCTTAATATTGGTCATTCGATTGTCGCTCGAGCGGTAATGACTGGTTTTTACGAAGCGGTTTTTGCGATGAAGCAAATCATGATTGGTGCGAGGCTTGATTCGGAAGGAGAGGGGACTTAGGTTCCCCCAAAGCTATTGTCTTAAATTTCTTTCTTATAAAGCTGATAAAGCCGCATTACTTTTATGATGTAGTTTTGAGTTTCCTCATAGGGCGGCACACCGTTGTATTTACTTACGGCACCTTGGCCAGCGTTATAAGCCGCCAGCGAGAGACGCTTATCACTGTCATAGCGCTCCATTAAGTCCTTTATATGTTGCACCCCAGCGTCGATGTTTCTTCTCGGATTAAAGTGGTCTTGTTTCAGCTGATAGCTGGATGCTGTTGCCGGCATTAACTGCATAAGGCCCATTGCGCCTGCATGCGACAATGCATAACGATCAAACGCTGACTCAACATGAATCACGGCTTTGATAAAGCTCGGCTCCAAATCGTACTTAAGAGCTGCGTTGACTATTTCCGCATCATATTTGGACTTTATCGTTCTAGCTCGATAAGGCGCACTTCGAGTTTTTGATCGATACGATTTGCTTGAGTAGCTCTTTTTGAGTTTGTAGCCCGGTTTTTTTATGCGGCTATCGGTAATTACCGTGCTTCCATTGGGTTCCTCATATACATATATGGTCGCAACCGCTGGGCCGTTAATACTAAGGCCGAGCAGAGCGATGGTGGCAACTATTAAGTTTCGTATCAGCATATTGTTTTTGTAAGCATGCGCTCTGGATGTCGGTCTATCTAATCAGTCGACGATGGATTAATAACGGTAGCTTGTAATCTGTAATTTCTAATACTGGCTATGGTAATATACGATAATATTTTTAATTCTAATTACCGCTGTTTAATTAATCACTTACCACCTAGTACTAGTCACCACTATTATGCCATCATTTGATATTGTATCCGAGATAGATAAACCAGAACTTACTAATGGTTTGCATCAAGCCAATAAAGAGTTAAGCACACGCTTTGACTTTAAAGGGTCTGATGCTAGAGTTGAGCAGACTGCATCGACACTGACTGTGTTTGCAGACAATGATTTTCAAGTCCGTCAAGCGGTCGACGTATTGTGTCAGAAGCTTGCAAAGCGAGGCTTAGATTTAAGTTGTTTGCATTATCATGAGATCGAAGAAGTTGGGGGCGGTAAAGCTCGCCAAATCATCGATTTAAAGGAAGGTATAGATACTGATTTGGGGCGCAAGCTGGTGAAGCAGATCAAGGATAAAAAACTCAAAGTTCAAACTGCTATTCAGGGCGAGCAGCTTCGTGTCACCGGCAAGAAGCGGGATGACTTACAGCAGGTGATCGCATTTTTACGCGACCCAGAGACTGATGTCGGTATTCCGTTACAATTTAATAATTTCAGAGACTAGTTAATAGCAGTGTGTTTTATACTAATACTATCGAATAAAGGTCTTTGAAGTCTGAATAACCGTTGTTGGTTTTTAATATTTAACTTAATCCAACCAAACTACTAACATGAGAAGTCAGCATAACTCGACGAACGAATAAAAATGTCTGCAATACCTCCACTTTTGGTTGAAAATACCCCGAGGGCACCTAGACTTGCCAACCGCGGCGTTTTCCGTCTCAATTGGAGATATTCCAAGCTGGCT
>Ga0075467_10002239_pt1 | contig 15368 bp, 7 predicted proteins | sample DEB08_DNA_9_FD_75067 | JGI IMG/M metagenome (GOLD analysis project Ga0075467, IMG submission 75067) | Aqueous microbial communities from the Delaware River and Bay under freshwater to marine salinity gradient to study organic matter... | ecosystem: Environmental > Aquatic > Marine > Coastal ... | reverse complement strand
CATAGTGATGACTAAGAATAAAGGAGAAATAACTTACCAAATAAAAAATCAAGGTATCGTTATTCCGCCAGCAGATTTGGAGACGATTTTTAATCCCTTCTATCGTTCGAATCCTCTACATCATAAAGCTATTCAAGGCAATGGTTTAGGTTTGTCAATCGTCAAAAAAGTAAGTGACTTATTAGGGGCAAAGATTACAGTTTCGAGCGATGCGGGAGCAGGAACGGTCTTTACGCTGGTATTTTGATTGTTTGCTATTGAATGCATTAACGGCTTTGAAAGTTGCATACTGTTGTATTACATCTCTTTTTCATCCTAATGATTTATGTTTTACGAATATCTAAACCAGTTTATTAACTTTTTCCCTAAAATTCCCAAATCTTAAGCGAATCTTAAGAATCTTCTAAGCATTGTCTAAGACAGTTGCCCTTACATTTGTACTATCAATTAAAAAGAAAATTTTGACGAGTACAAATATAAAATCATGTTAGAAAAAATCATTAATTACAGTATTCACAACAAGCTGATTGTCTTGCTTTTTACGGCGGGCATTATTGGATTTGGTTTATATTCGTTAGCGAATATTCCGATCGGAGCCGTGCCTGATGTGACGAATAATCAAGTGCAAGTGATTACTACTTCTCGCAATTTATCGACACAAGATATTGAGCAGTTTATTACCTATCCTGTGGAGTTAGAAATGGCGAATTTGCCAGGTGTTAAAGAAATTCGTTCGATTTCAAAGTTCGGTCTATCGGTCGTGACGATTGTTTTTGAGGATAAAATGGGGACGTATTTACCTCGTCAGTTGATTGCTGAAAAGATAAAAAGTGCGGAAGAGAAAATTCCTACTGGGTTCGGTAGTCCGTTTATGGGACCAGTTTCTACGGGTTTGGGCGAGATTTATCAATACATTTTAGATGTAGAACCAGAGTATAAAGATAAATATTCAACGATGGATTTGCGGACAATTCAAGATTGGATTGTGAAGCGGCAATTGTCGGGTATTCCGGGCGTAGTCGAGGTAAATACTTGGGGCGGACAGCTGAAACAGTACGAAGTAGCCGTTAATCCCGAGCATTTACGGACGATGCACATTTCGGTTGCGGAGATTTTTACGGCATTGGAAAATAACAATAGCGTTGCCGGTGGCGGTTATATCGAAAAGACGAATGAAAGTTATTTTATCCGTGGCGAAGGTTTGATTGGTTCGATGACGGATATTGAAAATATCGTGGTGACAAACCGCAACGGTACACCGATTTATGTGAAAGATGTGGCGAAAGTACAATTCGGTGCTGCGAACCGTTTCGGAGCGATTACGGCAAATGGCGAAGGCGAAAAAGTCTTAGGTCAGGTGATGATGTTGAAAGATGCCAACTCAAAAGCGGTGATTGAAAGCGTGAAAGAACGAGTGGCGAGTATTCAAAAATCTTTACCTGAAGGCGTGTATATCAATCCGTTTTTGGAGCGTAGTGAGTTGATTGAGAAGACGACACATACTGTAGCTGAAAACTTGATTTTGGGTTGTTTGATTGTGATTTTTGTAGTCGTGATTTTATTGGGTAATATGCGGTCGGGTTTAGTCGTCGCTTCGGTTATTCCGCTGACGTTGTTGTTTGCATTATCAATGATGTATTTGTTTGGGGTTGATGCAAATTTGATGAGTTTGGGTGCGATTGACTTCGGGATCATCATTGATGGAGCGGTGATTATTGTGGAATATATCGCCTATCAAATTACGAAACAAAGCGGTAAAATTAACGGTTTGCCGGTTGCCGAAAGGCAAAATTTAATTGATAATATTACTTTCAAAAGTGCAACAAAAATGATGCGCTCTGCCGTTTTTGGTCAGTTAATTATCATCATCGTTTTTATTCCGATTTTGTCGCTTTCTGATGTCGAAGGTAAAATGTTTGGCCCAATGGCGATGACGTTTTGTTTTGCTTTAGTGGGTGCGATGGTTTTGTGTTTTACTTACGTTCCTGTCATGGCCGCTCTATTTTTAAAACCATCAAAACAAACAAATAAAAATATTTCTGTTCGAATTATTTCTTTTTTAGAAAAATTATATACGCCAACTATTTCATGGGCGTTGCGATTTAAAGGTGTGGTTTTAGGTTTGGCGATTGCGATATTAGTCGTAGTTGGATTTTTATTTTCAAAAATGGGTGGCGAGTTTGTGCCAACTTTGGACGAAGGTGATTTTGTGATTCAACCGGTTTTAAAAACAGGAACAAACCTTTCTAAAACCATTGAAACGACAACACAAATTGAGGCGATTTTAAGAAAATTTCCTGAAGTAAAACAAGTGGTGTCAAGGATTGGAGCGGCAGAAGTACCGACTGACCCGATGTCAATGGAGGAGAGTGACGTTATTATTACTTTAAAACCTCAAAAAGAGTGGACGACAGCCGAGACCAAAGATGGTTTGGCAGACAAATTCAAAGAAGCCCTTTCCGATATTCCAGGACTTGATTATGAATTTACGCAACCGATTGAGATGCGTTTTAATGAATTAATTACGGGCGTTCGTGCAGATTTGGCGATTAAAATATTCGGAGATGATTTGGAAATTTTAAATAAAAAAGCACAAGAAATAAAAAAAGCAATAGAAAATGTGGAAGGTGCGGCAGATATTTCGGTGGAAAAAGTGGCAGGTTTGCCGCAAATGTCCGTGAAATATAATCGTTCAAAAATTGCGAAATACGGTTTAAATATTGAAGAAGTCAACCATATGTTAACGATGAGTTTTGCAGGATTGACGGCAGGAAGCATTTTTGAAGGCGAAAAACAGTTTGATTTGGTCGTGAAATACGATGCGAATTTTAGAAAAGATATTGAAAATATTAAAAACAGTTCGTTCACGTTACCGAACGGCAGTCAAATTCCTTTGAGCGAATTGGCGGAAATTAATTATACCAAAGGACCTGCAAAAATCTCACGAGATGACACAAAACGCAGAATTGTGGTTGGTGTAAATGTTAGAAATCGAGATTTGGAGTCGGTGGTGAAAGATGTTCAGAACATCATCGAAAAAGATATAAAAATCCCAGCCGGTTATTTTGTAACCTATGGCGGACAGTTTGAAAATCTTAGAAATGCTCGTGCAAGGTTGATGATTGCCGTGCCGATTGCTTTGGTTTTAATTTTCATTCTATTGTATTTTGCCTTCGATTCTATCAAGGAAGCCTTGATGATTTACAGTGCGATTCCGTTGTCGGCAGTTGGTGGCGTGTTGGCGTTGTATGTACGAGATTTGCCATTTAGTATTTCGGCAGGCGTTGGTTTTATCGCCCTTTTCGGTATTGCAGTTTTGAACGGTATCGTTTTGATTGAACATTTCAAAGAGTTGAAAGCACATGGTATGACGAATTTATACAAACGAATTTTGGTAGGTACAAAAGAGCGGTTACGCCCAGTTTTATTGACGGCTGCGGCTGCGGCATTAGGCTTTATTCCGATGGCGTTATCGACCTCAGCGGGTGCGGAAGTGCAGCGACCTTTAGCGACGGTTGTCGTTGGTGGATTGATTTCGGCTACTTTATTAACATTGTTGGTTTTGCCTGTTTTGTATGCAATTTTTGATAGAAAAAGAAAAGTGAAAAATAAAAGTGGCGCAATTGGTCTTTTGTTAATAATCGGTTTGTTTTCGTTACCAAATTTGGCGAAAGCCCAAACGCCTGCTTTGTCGTTAGATGAAGTAATTGCAACGGCTTTAGAAAATAATACAGGCCTAAAAGTAGCGAATTTACAAGTTTTGAAAAGTCAAGAAGCGGTTAATTCAGCGTATAATATTGATAAAACTAATTTCTTTTTGGGGCATGACCAAAATAATATTGCTGAAAATAATGAACCTTTGACGGTCTGGGGAGCAAGTCAAGCCGTACAATTGCCATCGGTGTATAAAACTCGGCAAAAATTGAGCGAAAGCAAAATAAAATTGGCAGAGCAGCAAGTCAAAATGGATGAGCGAAGGCTCAAAGCCGAGGTTTCAAAAGCTTATTACACGATACTTTTTTGGGAAAATTTAAAATCAAATTATCAATATTTGGATAGTTTGTATGGCAAATTTGAAGTCGCAGCCACCAGACGCTATGAGTTGGGCGAAACGAATTATTTGGAAAAATTGACCGCTACAACGAAGAAAAAAGAAATGACCTTACAGCTCGAACAATGCAACGATAACATCGCTTCGGGTTATGCACAATTGAAAATTTGGCTACATCAAAACGATGAGTTTACGATTGAAAATATCGCTTTTGAACCGCTCGAAGTCGATGTCAATGCCTTGAATAATCACCCTGCAATGGGTTATTATCAAGCGGCTTCAACGGTTTCGATGAATACGGTAGAATTAGAAAAAAAACAATTGTTACCTGATTTTGAAGTGTCCTATTTTATGGGAACAAATACCGCTGCAAATAATAAATTATACAATGGTTTTCAAGTTGGCGTAGGCGTTCCGTTATTCAAAGCGGCACAAAATTCAAATATAAAAGTAGCCGAATTAGAAACAAAAATCATCGAGCAAGAGGCGTTAAATTATGAGCGCTCGCTTACTGCAAAATTTCAAACCTTGCAAACGCAATTGGATAAATACGCTAAAGCGATACAATTCTACGAAACAGATGGGCGATTGTTGTCACAAGAAATCATTAATACGGCAAATGTTTCGTTTCAAAATGGAGAAATCGACTATTTACAATATTTACAGGCGTTGGAAAGTGCAAAAAATATTGAACAGAATTATTTGGATAACTTGATAGCGTACAATTTGACGGTTTTGGAAATGAATTTTTTGAGTAATTAAAAAATATGTAAACCTACTCTTGACTCCTCCCTTAAAAATGGAGGGCGTTTGACGACATTGGTTTAATTATGATAAAATAAAAATCAAATGAAAAATATATTTAAAATAATGTTTTTAGTATTCGGCGGTGCATTTTTAATAACAGGTTGCAGCAGTAGCGAAGCCGAATCGATTGAAATAGGAGATAATCAAACTTTAGAAGCTGCAACGGCTGCAGAAGTAATTGAGGTGACAGAAAAACAGTTTCAAACGGCAAAAATGGAATTGGGTAAAATGGTAGATTATACTTTTCCGTCTGTTATCAAAGCGAGTGGACAAATCGAAATTCCATCTAAAAACAAAGCAAAAGTGAGTGCTTACGCTGGTGGTTATGTTGCTAATATTAATTTGGTAGAAGGGCAAACTGTAAAGAAAGGACAGGTTTTATTTACATTAGAAAATCCAGATTTCGTCCAAATGCAGCAGGATTATTTGGAAGCACGAGAGCAATTGACGTATTTAAAATCGGATTATGACCGCCAAAAAACATTGGCAGCCGAGAATGTTTCGGCTCGAAAAAACTTCTTAAAAGCGGAGTCGGATTATCGAGTAACTTTGACAAAAATGGAAGGCATGAAAAAACGGTTGGCGATGTTGCGTATCAATGTGGACAACCTTACGGCTCAAAATTTGGTGTCAACTATTTCTGTACTTTCACCGTCAAATGGTTATGTAACCACCGTTTACGCTCAAAAAGGAATGTTTTTAAATCCGACGGATGTCGCCGTAGAAATGTTGAATACGAATGATTTACAATTGACTTTAAATGTTTTTGAAAAGGATATTTTAAAAATAAAAACTGGTCAAACGGTGACTTTTAGAATCCCTGACGCAAGTACGGCAACCTATGAAGCGACAGTATTTATGATTGGCAAGTCGGTGGACGACACAAAGCGAGTCGTCACGGTGTATGCTCGTTTGAAAAATGCGAAAGATAAGGCGGTTTTGGTATCGGGAATGTATGTTGATGGTAGCATTGTCCTTGAAAATAATTCTGCAAAAGGGTTGCCCGAAACGGCAATTGTTACCGCAGAGGAGCAGAATTTTGTTTTGATAAAAAAAGAAAAAACAGCAGGCGGCTATGTTTTTGAGCAAAAAGCGGTAAAAGTTGGAGAACGAGAGAATGGTTTTATGGAGGTCTTGAATAGTACGGATTTTGAAGGTAAGGAAATTTTGATAGACGGAGCGTTCAACTTAATTGGGATAGAGTAGATTTTTACTGATTGTTGGATTGTTCTTGTAGTTTTGAAAGCCGTATCAATTTAATGTTGATACGGCTTTTGACTTCTTTAAAACAATGTTTAGGCATCTAAGTAATTGATGTTTGATAATTAGTATTTTTATTTATAAAATTTTATAAAATGTTGATTATGAAATTTTTATAGTGTTTTTAATGACTGGTTGATTAAGTCATATCAGAGTTCCAATTCCATTGTTCTCTTGCCCGTTCAATTTTCGTCTTTTCAAATGTATCTCTGGGTAGAAAATAGGTTTTATCTGTTTCGTCTTCTTCCCAGTCGTCATGTTTTTTCTCAGGTTCTATTTGTGATTTCATTACAAAGGCGATAAAAATGCCAACTAAAGCACCATAAAAATGACTTTCCCACGAGATACCTTCTTGATTTGGAACAATTCCGAAAAACATTCCGCTGTATAAGACTGTGACAACCATTGATAAGACAATCGAACGAATATCTTTTACGAAAACACCTGACCAAAAAACAAAAGCGACCAGGCCATAAATTACGCCACTTGCTCCGATATGATAGACTTCTCTCGCAAATCCCCAAACCGCTAAACCGGTCAAAATATAAATCGCTAAAATAGATTTGATAGCGACTTCTTTATAAAAATAAGTGATCATCCAGCTTAGAAGTATAAAAGGTACTGTATTCGAGGTCAAATGCTGAAAATCTCCATGAATAAATGGGCCAGTAATTATACCAATTAACCCTGGAAATGATTTTGGGAAAATACCTAAATAATATAGATCAGCCCCTAAAACAAAACTAACAATATGAATTACCCACATTAGAATAGCACCAAATAGAGGAAGGATTAAACTATCTAAAAATCTGGAACGATCAGTATCTGTATGAATCATTTTATTTTTTTTCGTATAAAAGTGTGACTTGAAACGCTTTATTATCCGACAAAACAAGTGAAATAAAGTTTAATAAGTCGTGTAAATTAAGATTATATTTTTGGATAAACAAGTCCACATAAAAGATGATAAGATGAGGTCAAGAAGGTGTCTTGATTATGTGTATTCCAGAAATTGATAGCATGAAAGTATTAAAGTTTACTAAAATCTCATTCTTCCCTAATAATTTTAATCATATTCACTACTTACTATCGATTGGAAATAGGAGTATTTTTATAGTTTTTTTATATGATTTGTATCACTAAATGTAAGAAAAATATGATGTTACTTTGTGTTAACTTTTAATAACAGAAAAACCTCTAATGATGTATCGTTTTTTATTAGTAACTACTTTTTTATTGTCAACAGTTTTAGCTCAAAGTCAAGCTACTTTTAATATTCATTTAGAACCTTTTAACATTAATGGTTTTACAGGAATACAATCCTTTGCTTTTGGTCAGCATAATGGTAAGATTTTACTAATTGGTGGTCGAAAAGATGGTTTACATCGCCGACAGCCCTGGGCTTCATTTGACGTAGCAGGACACAATACGGATATTTTAGTCATTGACCCCGAAACAGAGCAGATTTGGGCAGCCTCAGTTAATACTTTATCGACAGGCTTGAAAGAACAATTGCAATCTACGAATATGCAATTTTATCAAGATGGAAATACCTTGTATGTTATCGGCGGATACGGTTTTTCCTCTGCTAATAATGATCACATCACACATCCTCAATTGACAGCGATTCAAGTCGATGCTTGTATTAATGCTATTGTGAATAACACCTCAATCACGCCTCACATTCGTCAGTTTACAGATGATTATTTTGCTGTAACAGGTGGTCAACTTGGGAAGTTAGGAGATACTTATTATCTCGCTGGTGGTCAAAAATTCACGGGTCGTTATAATCCGATGAACGGGCCAAGTTTTGTACAGGCATACACGAATGCTATCAAACGATTCAAGATAGTTGATAATGGAATAAACTTGAATTATCAAGCACTAGCAAGTTGGACAGATGCAATGAATTTGCACCGTCGAGATTACAATATGTTGCCACAAATTTTCCCAGACGGTAGCTATGGATTTACAATGTTTTCGGGGGTTTTCCAGCATACGGTTGATTTACCATTTTTAAACTCGGTGGATTTTGATAGTACGGCTTATCAAGTCAATAACTCGTTTTCTCAATATTTGAATCATTATCATTCTGCTAAAATTGCGGTTTACGATTCTACTGACAAGGCGATGCACAATGTGTTTTTAGGTGGAATTGCTCGTTATTTTTTAGATGATAATGGCAGCTTAATTCAAGATGATAATGTGCCGTTTGTAAAAACAATCGGTCGAGTGAGTCGATTTGCAGATAGTACAATGACAGAAACTCAAATTGGTACAATGCCTGACTTATTAGGAGCGGGTGCGGAGTTTATTTTATCGGATAATACACCACAGTTTGAACATGAAATTGTTGATTTACAGCAACTTACGGGTGATACGGTTATGATAGGTTATGTTTTGGGTGGTATCAAAAGTAGTCAACCGAATATCTTTTTTACGAATACAGGAAGTGAAAGTGAGGCTTACAGCACATTGTACAAAGTCTATTTTATTCCTTCTGGCATTACAAGTACAGAAGTCGCTACACCGAATGAGTATTTATCAGATTGGTCGATTTTTCCAAATCCAGCAGAAGAATATTTCAAGTTTAAAATTAACTTAGAAGAGCCAGCGGTCGTTGATGCGTACTTATCAAATGTAGCGGGTGAAGTGATTTTAGAAACTGGATTGGACACTTTAGCTGCTGGTTCGCATGAGTTTACCGTAGAGTTAGAATCACCAGAAAGTGGTGTTTATTTTATGTCTATTTTAGTAAATGGTCGATTATATACGAAGCAGCTTATTATTAAATAGGTTTTATTGGTGATGAAGTTGTAAGGTTTTGAACGTTTTTTATAATGCTTATCATCTTCGAATCTAAAAAGCCAAAGTCATTCGTCATTCCGACCTATAGTTTATCCCTGAGATATGGTGGGGCGGAATGACGAGCTTTTAGGTTTCTTATTTCTTTAACTTTTTTATCATTTATTTATTTTATAATAAAATGATTTTCAAAATTTTATAGATTTAAAATCTAATTATAATTTACTTTTTTATGAATAATTTTAATATAAAAATCTTCATTTAATTTATAATTTAACATTATTAAAATAATAACAATCGCAGGAAAAACCATCGCCAGAGTCGTGATATAATGAATACCGTTTAGGGTGAAATTAGATAAGGTTGTATTCGGGATATATTGATAATGATCCAGTAAAATTCCTAAAATAAACGAACCGATTCCTAAAGCAAATTTTAAAAAGAACAGTCCCAAACCAAAAATTATCGCTTCTGCCCGAATGCCTGATGTCCATTGTCCGAACTCAACAGTATCTGGCAACATTGCCCAAAAAGCAAAAGCGGCACAACCGATGCCGATACCCATAACGGCCATTTGAGCATAAACCCATGCTATATTTTGCGAAAGTAAAGGATTGAAACAAAAAGTCAAACCGCCAAAAATCATGACCAAACAACCAGTAATTAATGTTTTTCGTTTGCCAATTTTGCTACTTAGCCAAAGCCAAATCGGTAAAAATAACATCAAGCAACTGAACAGTAATAACATACCATTGCCAAAAGCGGCTTCGTTTTGCAAATTGTATTTGAAGAAATAGGAAAGCGATTGATAAAAAATCACAACACCAGCCATACCAACCATAATAAAGCCGCATAATTGCCAAAATGGACGGTTTTTTTTCAACATTTTTATTAAATCTTTGAGGTTGAAAGTTTGTTTAGCTTCTTTTTGAGGTAGCTCAAATGTGAACGAATAACAGATTAAAAATAAAACTAAGGCAATTAACGAGAAGACCATTCCGACTTTGAAATAACCATCGTCACTGGGCAGCCAATTCATAGCGTTTATCAATTTTCCGGTTAAAACGGAGACCATCATCGCACCAGCATAACCAAAGAACATTCGGTAAGCGGCTAATTTACTGCGTTCGTGTGAATCGTGTGTCATTTCTGATGATAAAGCTGAGTACGGAATATTTCCAACTGTAAAAAAAGTACGATAAAGGACTTGAACTGTCGTGACCCAAGCGATTAAATACCAACCTTCAAAATTGGGCTGAAAAAACATTAAAGTATAACAAATGCCCAGCGGAACTGGTGCTAATAATAAATACAAGCGATAGCGACCAAATCGACTCTGAGTTTTGCCAGCAAAAAAGCCCATCATCGGATCAGAAACTGCATCCCAAATTGTAGCGATTAAAAAAACTGTCCCTGCTTGAGTGGCGTTAATCTTTAGAATGTCCGTGTAAAAGAACATTAGGAAAAGTGTCGTCCCTTGAAAAAATAAGTTAAACGCAAAATCGCCTAAACCGAAGCCAATGTAGTTGTGAAGTTTCATTTTGTTGGTATGGTTGATTTTTGTTGCTCACAAAGGATACCTTTTACACAGAAAATACGGGATATTTTTTAGAATTGCCGTGTGAATCTCTGTGTAAATTTCCGTGCACTTTGTAGGAAACATGAATATACTTTCAAAGTATTGTTAAAATAAAATTAAGTTTGTCAATAACACTTTATATGTATCGTTCTTTGCATAATTCAAAGCCTAAAGATGGGTATTTTGATACAAAAAATTAACACAAATTATGAGATTTAAAAACACATTTTCTTTTTTGCTAATGTTTTGTGCATTCGGCTTGAATGCTCAAATCTTAGACATTACGCCAGCTTTTCCGACTCAAAATGATGTCGTGACTATCATTTATGATGCGTCACAAGGAAACGGTGCGTTGGTGGGAACAACACCAGTTTATGGTCACATGGGATTGATCACGACGGCTTCTACCTCTCCGACAGATTGGAAATTCGTACAAGGCAACTGGGGAACAGCCGACCCTAATACGCTAATGACGGATTTGGGTAACGATAAGCATCAAATTACGGTCGATATTCCGAATTTCTACGGTTTTACAAGTGGGACAACCGTCCAAAAATTAGCTTTTGTATTTCGGGATGCGAATGGAAATGTTGTTGGTCGTGCGGCTGATGGTTCGGATATTTATTACGATGTTTATCCTGCTAACGCCGGTTTATTAGCTAAGTTTTTAAAGCCTTACGACAACACACAAATTGCAACAATTGGTCAATCTATTGAGATTAAAGCGGCTTCAAATACGAATGCAACTTTAGAGATTTTTGATAATGGCTCGTTGGTGACTTCTGCTACGAATACTACTTTGCTAAATCATAATTTAAATGTAACGACACAAGGGTTACATTTGGTAGAATTAGTGGCTAATAACGGTACGGCAATTGTTAAAGATACTTTTTATTATACCGGCAACCCAACGTTGACGGTTCAAGATCCACCGGCTGGATTAGAGTATGGTGCAAATTATATTAATGACTCAACCGTTATTTTGAAGTTTTTTGCTCCGGATAAAAACTTCGTTTATTTGTTAGGCGATTTCAATGGTTGGATTCCGAATCCTAATTATTATATGAAACGTGGAACGGATAACGAAACTTGGTGGATTGAGTTGACAGGCTTGACGCCCGACCAACGTTATGGTTATCAATATTGGGTAGATGGTGAGATTAAAATCGCTGATCCTTACAGTGCGTTGATTTTAGATCCGAATAACGACGGGTCGATTAGTTCGGCTACTTTCCCGAATATGCACCCTTATCCAAATGGTTTGACGACGGGTTTTGTGACGGTAATGCACCCAGGAAGACCTGATTATAACTGGCAAGTAACGAATTTTACACCGCCGGCAAAAACAGATTTAGTAATCTATGAATTATTGGTTCGTGACTTTGTATCGGCTCATAATTATCAAACGTTGATTGATACGTTGGATTACATTGCTAATTTGGGAGTGAATGCAATTGAGTTAATGCCGCCAGGAGAGTTTGAAAACAATGAAAGTTGGGGATATAATCCATCGTTTCACATGGCGTTGGATAAATATTATGGCACACCAGAGAAGTTTAAAGAGTTTATTGACGAATGTCATGCAAGAGGAATAGCCATTATTATTGATATGGTTTTTAACCATGCTTTTGGACAAAATCCATTAGTCGGTTTGTACTGGGATGCTACAACAAATGCACCTGCTACCAATTCACCATATTTTAATTCTACTTGCCCACATCCTCCTTATTGTTGGGGAGTTGATTTTAATCATGAAAGTGCGGCCGTACAGTATTACATGGATAGAATTAATAAATTCTGGATTCAAGAATATAATATTGATGGTTTCCGATTTGATTATACCAAAGGATTTACAAATAATGGAGACACGCCTTTTGATCAAGGTCGTATTGATTTATTAAAGCGCATGGCAGACGAGATTTGGGCTGTTGATGCCGATCAATTGATTATTTTAGAACATTGGGCAGGTAATACAGAAGAGACACAATTGTCTGATTATGGAATGATGATGTGGGCCAATGCAACGCATGATTATGCCAATGCGCTAAAAGGTAATAATGGAAATTGGGGATGGGCAACGTATCAGGGTAAAGGTTGGTCAGAGCCAAATTTAATTTCTTACATCGAAAGTCACGATGAAGAGCGTGCAATGTTCGGGATGCTAAACTCTGGAAATCAATCCAGTCAGTGGCATAATCCTCGTGATACCGCAACGGCATTACATCGTATGGCTTTAGCGTCTGCATTTTTCTATCCGATTCCTGGACCGAAAATGATTTGGCAGTTCCAAGAAATTGGCTACGATGTGTCGATTAATGTGCCTTGCCGAGTTTGTAATAAACCGATTTTATGGAATTATTTCAATGAAGTTAACCGTCAGCGTTTATACGATATTAATAAATCATTGATTGAGCTGCGTTTGTCACACGATGTATTCCGTACCGATGATTTTCAATTAGCTCTTGGTGGAAAATTGAAGCGTATGAAATTGAATGATGACGATATGAATGTAGTCGTTTTAGGAAACTTTGACGTTTTCAGTGGAGATATCAATCCTGCTTTTCAACATACTGGGATGTGGTATGAGTTTTTCACGGGCGACAGCTTAAATGTAACCTCAACATCGGCACAAATCAATTTACAAGCTGGTGAATATCGTCTTTACACCGATCAACCATTAAATACACCAGCGATTACAAATACTTCTGTATTTAAAGTCAAAACGCTTGACGCAACGATTTATCCGAATCCTGCAAGAGATTTTGTAAATGTTGAATTTACATTAGAAGGAACAACAGATGTAACCATGCAAATTATCAATTTGAATGGTCAAGTGATGAAAAATATCCAACAAGGTCGCCTGATGACTGGCGAACATCGTTTACAAATTGATATTAACGATTTGCCTTTCGGCAATTATATTTTACAAGTACAAACGACTGAAAATCAGGTGAGTTTGCCGATTATTAAGTTTTAAGGTATTTTAAAATTGAACTACAAAAGGCACAAAGAAAACAAAAGTAACTGACGATAGATTGATAAAATCTTTTGTGGAATGCTTTTGTGAACTTTGTGTCTTTTGTGGTTTTTTCATAGAAAACGAAAAAAATGCAACCAAACGAAATTAAACGTACTTGGTGGAAAGAAACGATTGTTTACCAAATTTATCCACGAAGTTTTCAAGATAGTGATGGCGATGGCGTCGGAGATTTACGAGGCATTATCAATCGCTTGGATTATATCGCTGATTTAGGTGTCGAAACACTTTGGCTGAATCCGATTTTTAAATCGCCAAATGATGATAATGGCTATGACGTGAGCGATTATCGGGCGATTATGGACGAGTTTGGAACGATGGAAGATTTTGAGGAATTACTGGTCGAATTGAAAAAACGCAACTTGCGAGTAATTTTGGATTTAGTGCCTAATCATTCGAGTGACGAACATTTTTGGTTTCAAGAAGCCCGAAAATCAAAGGACAATCCGTATCGAGATTATTACTATTGGAAACCGCCAAAAGAAGACGGTTCGGCACCGACAAATTGGGTGTCGTATTTCGCTCCGAGTACGTGGACTTTGGACGAGTTGACTGGCGAATATTACTTGCATTTGTTCTCCGTCAAGCAGCCAGATTTGAATTGGGAAAATCCAAAAGTTCGTCAAGAAATTTATGACATTATGCACTTTTGGATGCAAAAAGGCATTGATGGATTCCGAATTGATGTATTGACTTTTATTTCTAAAAATTTAGATTTTCCAGATAAAACACCTGAGAATTTTGATGGAAATTTAGGTCGTTTTTATGGAAATGGCCCACGATTACACGAATTTTTACAAGAAATGAATCGAGAAGTGATTTCCAAATATGACATGATGACGGTTGGTGAAGGGCCAGGTTTGTCGCCCGAAGAAGCGATTCTATTGGTCGGTGACGAACGCAAAGAATTGCACACAATTTATCATTTTGAACACATGGATTTGGATAAAAAAGAGGAGCGATTTTTTGACTACAAAGGTTATGATGTCGTACAATTCAAAGCGATTGTGTCGGATTGGGAAAGATTGATTTCGATGGGTGGCTGGAATACGGCTTTTTTAGGCAATCATGATTTCCCTCGCATCGTTTCTCGTTTTGGAAACGATACGACGTATCGAGTCGAATCTGCGAAACTGTTGTCGATGTTTTTATTGACACAACGTGGAACGCCTTATATTTACTTTGGGGAGGAAATCGGAATGAAAAATGTTCCGTGGGAAACTTTGGACAAATATCGTGATTTGCAAGTATTCGATGGACACAAAAAACATTTAGACGCTGGGGGCGACGAAGCGACTTTTTTAAAAATGCTAAAACATACTTCTCGTGATAATGCCCGAACACCGATGCAATGGAACGCTTCGGAAAATGCTGGTTTTACAACGGCAAAACCGTGGATTGACCTCAATCCGAGTTACACAGAAATCAATGTGGAAGCAGCTCAAAAAGATGATAATTCGGTTTTGAATTTTTATAAAGAAATGATTAAAGTTCGTAAAGCAAATGACACGCTGATTTATGGTACTTTTGAGGATTTGCTACCAAAACACGAAGCACTTTTTGTCTATACTCGAACGATGAGTGACAAACAGTTTTTGGTGGTTTTGAATATGAGTGATGACGAACAAGTATTGGATTTGGAGTCAGCAGGTGACTTCAAGTCACCTGCTGACTTTACTAAAGTAATCGGAAATTATGCAAATTCTACTATTGCGACAAGCGGAAAAGTGAAGGCTTGGGAATGTGCGTTGTTTCGGGTTTAAAAACATTATTATGAGACATTATTATAATACGTCATTTGATGAAAAATTTGATATGATAAAAGATTT
>Ga0075467_10002238_pt1 | contig 15369 bp, 23 predicted proteins | sample DEB08_DNA_9_FD_75067 | JGI IMG/M metagenome (GOLD analysis project Ga0075467, IMG submission 75067) | Aqueous microbial communities from the Delaware River and Bay under freshwater to marine salinity gradient to study organic matter... | ecosystem: Environmental > Aquatic > Marine > Coastal ... | reverse complement strand
GGGGATTCAAAACCCTTAATGCCGCCTGTTTTCGGGGTTGTCAATGGATTTACCACCTAACTACTGTATGGATATCCAGTATGGTAGCACAGTATTTTGCTAATCGAGTCTAAAATAAGAGGGAGACTGATGGGTCCCCTCTGAGGCCCGGGCGGGCTGGGGGCTCTGTGAGATATAAGAGAAACGGACCCTCAAGGTGTCATTCATGGCAGAGCAGCCGCGTGGCGGTGAAATTATTCTTTGGTATTTCTGAAGAATGGAATCTGACCGATGAGCAACGCTGTACCTTAGCCGGGCTGGGTACCCGCACTACGCTGCACAACTGGCGAAATAAGCTCGACGCCAATAAGCCCATTAAGCTGTCTAAAGATACCCTCGAGCGACTGTCCTATATTGCGGGGATCTACAAAGCGCTTCAAATCCTGTTCACGGATCCTGGGCAATGGCGAACCTGGGTTAAGAAGCCCAATCGAGATTTTGGTGGTGCATCCGTCTTCGATCGTATGTTGGCCGGACGCGTCGTTGATTTGGTTGACATGCGCAGGTACCTGGATGGCTGGCGTGGGGAGAATTATGCCTAAGCAGCATGTGCAGGGTAGCACCTACCGGCTTATACCGAGCCACTTTCCGCCCATTGGCTTATTTGAAAATCTGCTCGATCCTGAGGGCCTTGAAGCGGCTTATGCCTTAGAAAGCCTGACCAACGATCGATTGCAAGATGAGGTCGGGAACATCGCTTTGGTTGCACCAGAAGATCGGGTAATTGGTCCCGGAACGTCAGCCATCATGGCGGCCTTCACGCATATGGGCGTTGCGAGAAGATATGGTATCCCTACCAGTGCCTCCAGGCATATCCTTAATCGATTGTAGTGTCGATGCATTTTGAACAGAACCCAGTCAAAAATAAATTAAATATTAAGCCGACTCACCGCCTCCATAATTACAGCTGTGGAGTGGTAATAAGCATTGGGTGGATAACGGAGTGTCGGTAAAATCTCGGGCCTTGGCTTGTAGCTCTTAAGAATGAAAAGATAAATAGCCTATACTTTATTGCCAATTATATGCCACCCGATATGGCCACTGGATCAGCGCAGTGATAATCGCCAGTCTTTGCGCCAACACCTACACGCCAAAATGATACTTTTTCTGAACAGTCAGTAGGGCTATTGGCCATAGCCAATACATTCTAACCAAAGACTAGAAGCACGTTGTTTTTTGGAAATTAAAATTACTCAGAAACATCCAGTTGTAATAAATTAATTTATTGATTAATCTCAAGGAAGTTAAGAAAAACCAGTATTGCATCATGTTTGGGAAAAACATTGGTGAATTTTTCTAATTTCAAAAAGGAATTTGTATGAATATAGACAAAGCCCGTTCGTTCGAAAGGGCATCGGTACAAAAAAATTCGTTAGGACTATTTCCTACAGCAATGGCTAAAAACAAAGTAGCCCGCTTCTGCGCTATCTTGTGGGTGGCCTATTGTTATAAGCGAGACATCGGGAAATAGAACCGCTTATGCCTGATCATACTGCAGGTGAAGTATCCAAGAAACCCCGATAGATAAATTGGATTCACGATGTTTTACCGACTCAAAGGACCTTTTCTGGTCTCCTATTACGCAATATTTGCCTATAAGCTGAATACCCTGATGGGGTTGTTCACTCAGTTGGTGAGTTTTTTATCCATTACTACCTATGGTCGGCCGTATTCAAGTCACATTAAGGTGACTTCTTTGGCCTCGAACAGGGTCAGTATTTGACCTATATCTGCGGCGGCCTGCTCATTGGTCAACTGACCCAGCACGGTACCGATCGAACCCTATCGATGGCGATCGGAACCGGAGATGTAGTTTTCAACCCAGTACGGCCGCTAAAACCAGAGCAAGTGGGTCAAGCGACACCAGAAGGTTTACATCGTGACGGTGTGACGTTCATTGCGTCTATGATGATCAAACGGAATAACCTAATTGATGGCATAACCTCAATTACAGATGCGCAAAAAAAACCGATAAGAAATATCTAATTGGTAAATCCATTTTATATTATTATTGCAAATGACCAGGATGAAATGCATATGGTTAGCGAAATTAGACCTATTAATACATCTGAACCAGGTACTCGAGATGTCTTAGTCATTGCCTTTACGGAAGAAGGAGGTGAACAATGAACACTGCCGGGACTGCTCTATCAGTGCTCAAGAAACCTGGGTATTTTTCGGTTACGGAAGTGCTTTTATTACTGGTGGCGATATTTATTTGGACACCCACTTTAAAACTGACCAACTTTAGAACTTTATGGGCCCTCAAGTTCTTTACGACTCTCTCTAGTACCACTGTATTTTCAACCTTGTGCGTCGACCATCATTAAGTGGTATCCACGTCTTTTTGGTCAGGATTGCGGCCATCGGCGTAAGCTTTAAAGTGGGTGTCCTATTAAGCCCCTTTCCTAGTACAGGCATTCCTTGTTGTTTGGCGGTATGGCGCAAATTATAAAGGGTTTTTAACGATATGTGTTATTGACGGGCAATCTCGGCCACAGTCACGTTGTGTGGTGGTAGCAACTTTTTCAATATCGATTCTTTCCGTTCTGCTGAATAGCCAGCCATTTCGTTTTCATTAACCGCCCCCTGATCTGGTTTTAAATGGAATCTAGAGGGCGACAACTATCCTGACGCGGGGGGGGGGGTGGACTATCCAAGTGAAGTGAAACTCAATCTTTTTGAGACTTTTACTGATAATTTAATTTGTTAAACTATAGAGTACATGACTTGGTAGGTTCTAAAGAATGTCATTCGTTCGAGTTCTTTCGAGTTAAATACAGTTGGGCCAGAACTGGTTTCCTCTGAGAGCTTGATTTCATGAAAGACCCCACTGGCTATTTCAGCGGTCTAAAGGACATTAAACCCTTGAAAAAAGATGACAAACACGGCGTAAAGAATAAGTTGAGTTTTGCTTGGTTGATTTTGGGGCTTATCTGTTTAGTTGTCTTTCTTTTGTTGTTCGATCAATCAGCATTGTCGACCGAACTAGATCAGGAATCTAGTAATTACATGCGTCAATTACTTATGCTTTTCATCTTACCCTTGGCGTTGCTTTCTTTTTTGGTGCGGCACTACCGATATCAAATCGCAGATTTTTGGTTTCGGTGGTGGGTGCCTCTTTCTCTTTCGGCAGTTATTCTGATTTGGGTATTGCCATCTGTTCTGGTGTCATTGGTTGAATATGTAGACGCCAATTCTGACGGTCAGGTTAGCGCTGAAAACTTTCAAGATTTCGAAGACGCAGATTCTGAAGCATTAAGCGAAGCTCGTGCTCTAGAACCGCCAGCTATGACCAGCGTGGATGCAACTGATGCAACCACTGCCATGCAACAAGAGATCGACAAAAGAGATAATAAGTTCTATTGGCTCGTTTTAAGTTTTGGTGTTGCTCTGACCTTGGCTGGTGCCGTCTTGTACCGTCTTCCAAAACGAAAACTCTCCACGGTTTCTGATGAAGAGCCCGCTCCATTGCAGCAGGTGGTAGATAGTTCATCTCGGATAAACATTAAGTCATCGCAGCATTATTCAGATGTTGTTACGCTAACGTTTCATCAGCTTGTACAATTAGCAGGCCAAAAATCCGGTGTTACCTTGGGGCCGGCCGTCACTGCGTCTGAATTCCAATCCACTTTACATAAGCAAGGTTTCCCGGAAACGGCGCTTCAAGTTATCACCCACGCTTTTGAGCAGGTTCGGTATGGACATCAGGAACCGAGTCGCGAACAAATCAGTCAAGTTGAACTCGCCATTTCTACCATTCACGGTTATCTATGTCTGGATGGCCCGGATAATGAATAAATTTCTTAAGCCGATTACTTGGCTATTTATATTGATAGTGGCCGCTGGCTTTGTTCAGTTTTTTTGGCAGTATTTAAATCTAGTTTGGTCTTGGACTACATTGATGTCGCCATTAACACTGTGGGTTTTGCTAAGTGTGCTTTGTAGCATAGCTTTGTTGCCCTGTTTAACCTTTGGAGACTGGTTTTCTGAGCATGTGACCAAACCACCCGAGGTAATGAACGAATCCAAGTATTTAGCGTCCCAGTTCGAACTGCTTCGATACAGCGCTTATATTTTTGAACTGGTTGATCTCTACCTTTGGCAACAACAACTTCGTACGCAGGAATTGCCGGATATCGCTTTCGCAGCTTTGGAGGATCGCTTCTCTGCAGCGGTATTCGCAAAGCTTTTAGCGTGTCGAGCGAAGCAAGAAGTATCGTTTACACGTGACGAATTCACACTCATTCAACAGGGTTTAGTTGCAAATGAATACAAGGTTTAACGAATTGAAAGAGCGTGTACTGACATGCGTTGAGTCGGTTGTCATTGGAAAACGGCCTGTGATTGAAGACGTGTTTTGCGCATTTTTGGCTCAGGGTAATGTTTTGCTAGAAGACTACCCTGGCGTCGCAAAAACTCTAATGGCAAAGAGCTCTGCCAAAGCACTCGGTGTCGATTTTAAACGAATTCAGTTCACCCCTGACCTGTTACCGGGTGATATTAGTGGAGCCTCTATTTTTAATCGTAACACCTCGGAGTTTGAATTTCTGCCAGGACCTTTGTTTAGCAATATTCTTCTCGCCGACGAAATTAACCGGGCCTCTCCGAAAACACAGTCCGCATTGTTAGAAGCGATGGGTGAGAAACAGGTAACGCTAGAAGGGGTTACCCGAGAAATGGCAAAGCCGTTTTGGGTTATTGCGACGCAAAACCCGATCGAATTTGAAAGCACATTTCCGCTGCCAGAGGCACAAATGGACCGGTTTGTGGTGCGGTTATCTATTGGGTATCCGTCGGCGGAATTAGAATGCCAACTACTCAGTGAACGAGTGCAACGCAAAGCCGAAAACGCGACTCTAACATCCGTTTTAAGTGCAGGTGAAGCTCTATGGATGCAGCACCAAATTGAAAACGTAACCATCGATTCAAGTTTGCAGCGGTATATAGTCGATATCGTGCAAATGACGCGAGCACGCCCACAAATATCGGTAGGTTCCAGTCCTCGTGGGTCGCTCGCATTAATGGCAATGGCACGAGCACGTGCCGCAATAAATGGACGTGACTATGTTATTCCCGACGACATTAAATACTTTGCTGCAAGTGTACTTGCACATCGAATTGTATTGATACCTGAGCTGTGGTTGTCCTCAAACGAAAGTTTACTTCAAATTCAAAAGATACTTGATCTAGTAAGCGTACCGATGCTTGATGTTGAAGTTGCCTAATGGATCAGCGACTCGTTCAAGGCGCTATCATTGCATTGATTATGATGTTTGTACTACAGGCCCCGCAGCTCGGCGTCATGACCGTCGCTTTTATCTCAATCTATTTAATGGCGCTTGCTGTGCGACCACAGAAAAGTGATGTTATTGTCAAACGTGCACTGAGCCATGAGGAAGCGAGAGACGGTGCAAGCATTGTTGTTACTGTGTCGGTTCACAATAAAGGTAACGCAATCCATTGGTGTGAAATCGTGGATGAGTTACCAGCAGGGGTTGTCTTAAATGGCTCAAAAAATAGCCAGTTGTTTTCGTTAGCACGTGGAGGAACTAGTCAGTGGAGCTATAAATTCAATGCTTGCCGAGGGCTTTACAATTGGCAAAAACTGCACGTCAATACAGGGGATTTTTTGGGGATTTTTCGCGATGTATCTACATATGAGGTTGAGAGTCAGCTGAGTGTGTATCCGAACTGGAATACGGTTGGGCGTCTGTTTTTAACGCCGTCTCGGCTATTTGGCTATGATGGCCGCATTACGTCTAAGCAATCGGGCGCAGGCGCAGACTTCTTTGGTGTTCGCCAATACGCCTTAGGCGATAGTTTAAAGCGTGTCAATTGGCGGGTTAGTGCTAAACACCGGTCGCTGTATGTTCGGGATTGTTTAATGGAACGAAACACAACAGTTAACATTGTCGTCGATGCCAGAGCATCGGTGAATAAACTGGAGGACCACTTTGACTTGTTTGAAAAAAGCCTTTTTGCTGCTGCGTCCGTGGCTGATCAATGCTTACGCGAAGGGCACAAAGTCAGTGTGACGCTGGTAGGGCATCGTACGAAAAAGTCGGTCGCTGGCGTCGGCCGGAAACAATTCAAGCACATCTTAGCAACGTTAGCGTCGGCGGAACTTGGCTTGGAAATGGGCCTCGAGTCATACCATAATCGTTATTTTAAATATTTTGATTCTCGAACGGTTTTTGTTTGGGTAAGTCCACTCATCAAAAAAGATTTTTCGCCGATTAGTAGCTTGGTCGCCATGGGGTATGACGTGGCAGTGCTTTCTCCGAGCTTACTTCATGAAATCAAAGAAACAGATGTTCGTCATTACTTGGAAACGGTTAGGGGGTTAATTATGAACGGCATTAAATCGAGTGGTGCAGTTGTATTAGATTGGCCTTGTCACAAGCCTTTAAACTCTATTACTCAGCAAATGCAATTAATGAAGCGACGATAACGCGTGGCCAGCTTACTTTTTATTGCGGCAAATGTATTCGCGCTTTGGTTTTGGCAGTCAAATAATTTTATTTGGTTTTCGATAGGCCACGGCCTTGCTTATTTTCTGTTGCGTAAACACTTTAATTATATTTGGGTAATCCAGCTGTGCATTGGCTTGCTGTGGCTAACGCAGGAAATATTCGTTGGCGTTGGACTTTGTTGGTTGGCGTTGGTGATAACCTATGGCCAGTACTTGCAAGCCTATGCGAATACTCATGAGCATCCGCGTCGGTTTTTTAGTTACCGAATCGGCGCCGTTAGTATTGTATACGGCGTTGTTACGGGATTATTGCTGGGTTTTCCGGCTATCTCCCATGGTTTGAATTCTGCACAAACAATGATGTTTGCGTTGGCAGCGGTCGCGTCGTTTTCGCTTGCGATTCGAGACCTGAAACGACGCTAACAAATTGTAGAGTGGGATTATGTGGATTAGTTAGAGCTTGCTGTTTTGCAGTTTCTAAAGGATTCGAAAAGCAGTCATTATTCCAATATTTATTTTAACGCTTCATAACAGGATTTTAGGAGGTTTTTACGGTAGATCTAAGAAAATCTGAAGTACTTGCTCAGCTATTTTTAGTAGTAAGCGATCAAACAACCACTTATCTGGACACCCACTTTAAGACTTACCGACTTTGAAACTTAATGGGCCCTCAAGTTCTTGACGGTTTTCTCCATTACCACTGTATTTTGCACCTTTTTGGTCGACCATTCTTAAGTGGTATCCACGTCTTTTTGGACACAATTACGGCCATCAGCGTAAGGTTTAAAGTGGGGGTTTAAATTGGGTGTCCTATTAAGTAACTATTAAGTCATACGATTTTAATTTTTTGGCTTAAACCAGCTTGCAACCCGCTAGTTAATTTTAAACACAAAACAGTCAAAAATATTTAACAGTACTTTCTATGATCTACTTTTCCGCTCAAATGGTTTTTACATGATCTGGCCTAGAACAAAATTCTTGTCACTCGATTATAGATGAAAAATAATTATCATTGGCACCCATTTCGGTTGCTGCCAACTAAATTCTGTTTCTGCACCGATGGCACCGATGCTGGCCAATACCGGGTGGCCAGAAATCTATACCAACAACCGGTGCCGGCCGTGTCACCCCCGGGCATAACCAATGCTTCCTGATCACTGATGGCACCGATGCTGGCCGGGTCACCCCCGGGCAAACTCAAGCCTAATTCTTAACCGATGGCACTGGTGCCGGCCGACATTGCAGAATGGTCGATGCCAGGGCACTTCCTGTCAGTTGGGATATCACGTCGATTAATATCGGTTGGTGGTGAATGTCGGTGAATCGGAAATCGTCTCGAAATCTATAAACGATACGCCAATCAGGAATCAGTGACTGCACTGATTCGTGATCTGGATGACCGCCAATCTCGCTTAGTTCGATGGTGCGACTGGTAGCCAGCCGACAACCTAGCTTGCCGAACAATGAGTGGCGCGTATTGACAACAGCTACACGCTCGGCTATTCTTCGTGTATCTATTGTGTATGCACTCAAAGGAGAAAACCATGCGCGACGCCGCCATTAATCTACGGGCACTGCCCGCACAGCGAGACTTGATTGATCACGCTGCAACTTTGCTGGGCAAGAACCGTTCGGACTTCATGCTCGAGGCCGCCTGCGACAAAGCGCAGGCGGTAGTACTTGACCAAGTATTTTTCAGTCTAAATCCCGACAAGTTCCAGCAGTTCACGGCAATGCTCGACGCCCCGCCCAGCCACAATCCAGGGCTTGAGCGCCTCATGGCCGTGGCGGCTCCTTGGGCCACAGTCAAGGCATGAGCTTGCAACTGAACGCACCTCAGCCGCTCGCGGCCACCCACATTTTGGATGAATTTGAGTGCGGCGAGGCCGTTCTCGATGAGTGGCTCAAGCGCCGCTCAATGACCAACCAAATGAGCGGTGCCAGCCGCACGTTTGTAGTGACGGATCAGGACAGTCGTGTTTACGGCTACTACGCCATGGCTGCAGGCGCTGTCTCGCACCAGCTGGCAACCAGCTCGTTGCGCAGGAATATGCCTGATCCAGTTCCGGTGATGGTGCTGGCTCGGCTGGCGGTTGATCATCGAGCGCAGGGTATCAAGCTTGGCGCATCCCTCCTGCAAGACGCCGTCAACCGGGCGGTGGTGGTGTCTCAGAACGCCGGTGTCCGAGCGTTGCTGGTACATGCGCTTCACGACCGAGCCAGGGAGTTCTATGAACACTATGGTTTTCAGTCGTCGCCGTGGCATCCGATGACGCTGATGCTGAGATTGAATACCAGCAAGCCATGAGCGCCCGCGCTTGGCTTATGCGGCGAACAGCGTTGTTAACGCCTGCCACTCATGCCTGAACACACCTCCCCATCAGACGCTAGATATCCGTTGCCAGGCCTGCCCACAGTCTATCGAGCTCGGCTGGCGCCTCCTGTTCCACACTGCGCATTAATTCCCGGAGGGCGGCTACCCGTTCTGGTATCGACAGGTTCAACAACGTCAGGACCGCCTGGGCCCTGGGCGACTCGGACGGGTCAGCCGACACGGTGAGGGTCGCCAGTTTGTGCCGATGCACCTCACTCTGCTCTGCAATGTAGGTCGCCGTTTGGCCCGCGCTGCTGTGCCCCAATTGCCGTGTCGCAAATTCCAAGCCGAGTAGGGTGGCCGTGCCATGCCGTATCCAGTGCGGGGTCGCATCTTCCAGTATTTGGAGGTGCCAATCGGCGAGTTGTACTTGCTCGCTGGCAATGACCCACAGCCGCACTGTCTTAAAGAGTCGACTACTCTGTTTGTGCACCGCTGCGTAGGACAGAGGGCTGCTCTCGCCCGGGGGCAATTGCACCGTTAATAGCAGGTGACGCGGCCCGGCACCCATCGGCAGCGGATCGGTTAGTTCAAGGCGCGTTAAGAGGGTGTTGAGCGCGATCGGCGGCAAACCAACCGTTTGGCGGTAGTGCTGATAGACCCGCTCCAGGGCCGGTATCCAGGGCACATTCTGTCGGCGCACGCTGGCCCCTTGACCGTCAGGGTCCGTTGGTGATGGCCACGGCGGTCTAGGTAGATATCGTCCACCGTGGCCGTGCAGGCCGATGATGCCCGGGCGCCCGTATACAGAAAAAAGGTCCACCACCAATGCCAACGGGCAAACTGTTCGGCATCGACGGCGTGGAATCCCTGGCCCCGGTCAAATTATCCCTCAATGACGTTGATCTCCTCGATCGGCAACTCGCGCTGATTCACATAGATATTTTTTAAAATCAATCTGTACTACTAATCCACCTAGCGTACAACTTTTACCAGGTCTAATAAATTGACACAAACCCATGCAGACTACAGAATATCCAGCATACATTCGGGTGTGAGTCTTTGTCAGTTAAGGCAAAACCGGAACCCGGAAAAAACGGATAAAGCCGAGGAATAAGATTTTATACAACTAAGGATATATCCAAATGTTAAAAAAATTACTAATAGGTTTTATTTATCTTATTTCTATTAAGTCTTATGCCTCTGATTCATTACCAATGTTTTATGATAATATCTCAATTTCTGGGATTGAAAGTTGGCCTGATGCACCAGATAAAACTTCTGGGTTTATGGTTAGAATGACAGCACCTCTGACTGGACCAGGCTGTGATAACACAACTATATTTTCAGTCAAAGGAGGTGACTATCAAGGTCAAACACTTAGTATTTTACTGGCCGTGATGATGGCCAATAAAAAAATTAGAATTCGTGTATCTGAATGCTCAGACCGTTCACTTGTCGACAGGGTAGAAATCATAAATTAATTTATATACCAAGTTGCTGCACGCGGACTCAATACGATTTTCGCGGTTTTTGCTAAAAGAATAAGGCAGCAAAAACAGCACCAACTTACTCGCCGGTGAATAAGGGCGTTAGCAATTAAAGGAATGTAATTTGGTGGTAGCAATACGAGGATTGACTGATTCTGATATCGGCGCAGTTAAAAAGCTTGCTGTAAATTCAGAGCAAGTTAGATTTGTTGGAGCTATTGACGAGCTTTTATCCGAGAAGATAATTGGCTGGAATTACCATGTCATAACTGATAACGAGCAGATAGTAGGATTCTTTAACATTGATACAGAATATTCTGATCGTTATCCATTTACCATTCAGGATGAATTAGGTTTAAGAGCATTCTTCGTTAACTCTGCTAGCCAAGGGAAGGGGTATGGTAAAGCTGCTGTTGCTGCACTTGAAGGCTTTTTAAGAGAAACATATCCGGATAGAAATTCAATTGCTCTGACGGTGAACTGTAAGAACGTAGATGCTTAAAAGTGTTATTTGAGTGGCGGTTTTAAAGATAATGGTGAACTCTATCATGGCGGTAAAGCAGGACCCCAACACGTTATGAGAATGGACCTTGGTTCTGCTAACAAAACGCAGTAGCAATACAGTCCTAAATACACCGCTTCGCGGCAGGCTGTGGACTCGCATCCGCTCGCCGCTAAGCTCCGCGTTAAGCATCCTATGTAAATGAGCCACGAAGAATACCTTGAGAATCAACGTATGCGAGCCATCGAAGTTGCAAGCGGAATGCTCGGTGGTTCTATTCACTACCTTGAGGGTGCTATTGAGTTGTCTTCGCTGAGGTTTGAGGTTGGTCTACCTGAAGACGACAAAGATTTTGTAGCTTTTACTGGTGTTGCATCGGAAGTTGACCATTTGCCAATTGGCGCACCAAGGCAATACTGGGATCAAGAAGCTCTCGATCGGCATGAGCCGGAAATACATCAATCTATTAAGTGGGCAAAGGAAGTTTCTTTGTCAGAATGTAAATCTATCGTATCAAGGTTCAATGCTTAACAAGGCCACGCAGCAGCATCGCCAGCAAAGCTGGCTGCGCCTCGCTGCGCTCGGCCGCTGTTGGCGGGGTTATGGTCCATTATGTATAAAGCAGTAGTATTTGATTTTGGAAATACGATAGCCAAATCAGGTTCGTTAGCGAATGCACTTGAAGCTGTAGTTGTCGACGAGAAAGCTTTTGTTGTAGGAAAGCAGATTGAAAAGGAAATTAGCGATCTATATAAGCCAGACCAGAAAAAACAGCCCGAGTGGACGGATATTTGGGCGCGTTGCTTTGAGAGGTCAGGGCTTCCATTTAGCGAGGGTATTGGTCGTAGGCATTTAGAAGAATTTTGTCGTTCTAACGAAACTTTGCCGAACGTAGAAAAAATGCTTATAGAATTAAAGAGAAACGGATTTAAGTTGGGCTTGTTGTCAAATGCTACCGGTCCTAAAGAAATCTTCCAGAATGATTTAGAAGGTCGTGGGTTGGCAAAGTACTTTGATAGTGTTGTTTGGTCGTGCGCAATTGGCTATAGGAAGCCGTGTAGTAAAGCTTTTGAGGCTGTTCTCGGTGAATTGAGGGTTAGGCCCGAAGAAACGCTGATGATTGGAGACTCTGAAATTGCAGATATTGAAGGAGCGACTAAAATGGGTATGGATGCGGCATTGGTAACACCAAAAACAGGTATTAAAACAAATGCGAAATACCAGGTGGCTATGGATCGACTATTTGACGATGTACTAGCCATAATAAATACAGGCAGTGGACGCGAAAATCGCGCGCCACAGATGTAAATGTTAAGTTTCTTTAGAGATTTTAATGGAAGCCTTGCTAATCGTTGATATGCAAAATTCTTGTTTTGAGAATTCTATTAGATATCAGTCAGATTGTGTTATTTAAAACATTAATTATTTGACAGGTGTTTTTAGGGAATCTAGTCGTCCTGTGATACACATACAACACCAAGATGATTCGGACGATTTTAAGCATGCGAGTCATGGATGGAGAATACTTCCTGATATAAGCACTGAAATCACTGACCATTATGTTTCTAAAACTTGCTGTGATGCTTTTATTGGGACTGATCTATCTAAAATATTAAAGAAGTGTAATGCAACTATGTTGTTTATAGTTGGTTGCGCCACTGACTTTCGTGTAGATTCAACTATTAAGGGAGCAATTTCTCATGGATTTGATATTGTCATTCCTAGTGATGGACACACGACCTCTGATCGACCACATTTTAGGGCAAAAACGTTGATTGACCACTTCAATTGGAATTGGGGTAATTTAATTACTGGTGAGGTACAAGTTACTGTAACCGATACTTTGTCGTCAGCAAAACTTAACAATCCATCACAATGGACTCAGAAAAAGCCCCTCGCCATTTAATAGGGGCGTTACATACAGAGAATTATGCAAGTGAAACTGTTACTAGCTGTTCAAGATGATAAGGCGGAAGTCTGGGGAATGTTTGTCCCTGCAATGAAGCCGTATATCGAAAAAATCTGGGGTTGGGAACTAGAATGGCAAACTAATGAGTTTAATAGCCGATTTTTGGAACTAAATACTTCTTTCATATTTTCTGGTGATGAAAAATCCGGCTATGTACAATATTCTCTAAACGAAGAAGACACCTATCTGAATATGGTTATCCTTGAACCTGAATGTCAGGGAAAGGAATTAGGTTCTAAGGTTGTAAATTTAGTCCAAGGGCTTCAATCCAATAAACCATTGAGATTGAGGTGTTTTCATATAAACAATCGAGCTACGAGATTCTACGAAAGAAATGGTTTTACTACTATTGAAAGCGAAGAAAACTTTGTACTCTTGGAGCGTACTACGTAACAAGGTAATGTTGGACAGTCACGCTAACCGATTCGCGGCGTGCCTTGGACTCGCTCACGCGCAACCGAATTTTTACGTTAATAGGCAATTAGAGATGGAATTTAAGTTCAGTGAATATATTGGTAACTACCTTGAAAGACACCGTGATGGGGGATCGACTACAGCACATTCACAATGTAATTGAACCAAACCTCAAGCAGGGACGACTTGTTATTTGCGAAAGGTATCTAATTACATCTCTATCTGAATACATCGCGCGAGGCTTTGGGAGTGAAACTTGGTTCTACGAACTTTTAAAATTGGTCATAAAACCAGATTTCTCATATTACCTTGATTGTCGATTAGCAGTTCTTAGAGAACGACTTTCCGCTCGAGAAGATGCTCGATCTTCGTTTATTAAACATGAGCACTCTGTAAATTCACATCAGTCTTTTCAAAAGCTTATTGAAGAAAAAATATTAGCTCCTTTGGATTCAGAAAACGTTTCACCAGACTCACTGGATGATAGAATCATGATTGATATATTTGAATGCATTAAAGGAACGCAAAATTGAAATAATTAGTTGTTTTTGATTTCGGAGAAACACTTGCATATTATGGTGGAACTAGATTGAGTTGGAGTGAACACTATGAAGACGCACTACAATATTCAGCTAACCTTCAGGATTTTCAATTCAATGAAGATTCTTTAATTGAGGCACAGGAACGTCTAGAACACTACAATACCCGGTCGAACCCTCGTCTAAAAGAGGTAACTTCGAAAGAGATATTTGGGGAAATAGCCGAAAATCTAGGTGCACTAATTAATTTGGATCGATTTGTCTCTGGTTTTTTTATGTATTTTAAGCGAAACATAATTGTATATGATGAAACGATAACTGTTCTTCGTGAGTTGCAAAGTTTGAGTGTTCATACCGCTATTCTGACAGACATGCCATATGGCATGGATACGTACCTTCTACTCGAAGATTTAGAGAGCACTGGTATTAACAAGTACATCGAACAAATTTTAAGTTCAGTAGATGTTGGCTATCGAAAACCTGATAAACGAGGACTGCTTAATGTTCTGGAGCGATTCGGCATAGACAAAGCTGATACTATATTTGTTGGTAACGAATTAAAGGATATTGAGTGTGCCCACGGAACCCTGACATGAGAGACTTGTAGAATAGCATTACATTGAATAACCTCAGTATTGATCTAATGTAATATAGCCCTGCAGCCCTATAAAGGGAGGATTTTAGAGCGTTGAACCTAATTGGACACCCACTTCAGAACCTAATTGGACACCCACTTTAGGAACCTAATTGGAAACCTAATTGGACACCCACTTTAGTGATTTGCTGGTCGCCCTGCACATCAACCAGCTGAAGGCCCTTGGCGTAAAAAATCTCGGTGCCGTGGGCATTATGGTTGAGCCAGGTTTTGCCGAAGGCGGTCTCGAAGACCTCAACCTCTAATTGGCTGGCATCGCAGCTCTCACTTATCTGGACAACCACTTTGGACTTACCGACTTTGAAACTTAATGGGCCCTCAAGTTCTTGACGATTTTCTCCATTACCACTGTGTTTTGCACCTTGTTGGTCGACCATTCTTATGTGGTATCCACGTCTTTTTGGACACAATTACGGCCATCGGCGTAAGGTTTAAAGTGGGTGTCCGATTAAGTCCACGATTAAGTCCTATTAAGTCCGTCCTATTAAGTCCGTCTACTTGGGTTCGTCGATTGCCCAGGCGGCGTTTGAGATACTAGTGCACGCGAATAGATCGAGCCAGATAGGGTCCTATAGAAAGCTCAAGGTGTCATTCACGGCAGAGCAGCTGATGATTCTTGACGAGCACAGCTTACCGCGCAATTTGGCCGAGCCCTCGATGTATAGCTCAGTTGCCAAATTTGGCGATGCCTGGGCCGAGTCCGCTTCATCCGTGGTCTTGCAGGTCCCAAGTGCCTCCCTGGCCGGCGAAACGAATTATTTAATCAATCCGCAACATACAGATTTCGGCCAGTTGTAGTTTGGTGAACTGGAGTCATTCTCTTTTGATGATCGGCTTTTGACGTGATTGCGTAGGCTCATCTGTTTACTCTATTGGCTGGCCTCGGTAACAGGGCCTAAGAGTATTATTTGATTGGCGCAAAAGTTTATTCCAACAGAATGGTGTCTGTCCGTCTAAGACCGTCAGTCTAAG
>Ga0075467_10002235_pt1 | contig 15390 bp, 10 predicted proteins | sample DEB08_DNA_9_FD_75067 | JGI IMG/M metagenome (GOLD analysis project Ga0075467, IMG submission 75067) | Aqueous microbial communities from the Delaware River and Bay under freshwater to marine salinity gradient to study organic matter... | ecosystem: Environmental > Aquatic > Marine > Coastal ... | reverse complement strand
TGCATGCGCATGGCGGTCACGGCGCACAACGCGCTTGGGTGTCGGGGCATGAGCCGGACGGATTACCGGTGGGACGAGGACCGGGGTCTGGCCGGACTGGTCTTGCTGGAAACGAACACGCAGCCGGGCATGACGCCCACCTCGCTATCACCCGAACAGGCCGAAGTCACCGGGATGGGCTTTGGCCCGTTGTGCCGTTGGCTGGTCGAGGATGCATCATGCGATCGTTGATCGGATCCCGTCGCACGGCGCCTGGCCACCGTGACCCCGCCCCGTCCCGCTGGGCCTACCGGATGCAGCGCCTTTGGCTGACACCGCTGTTTCGCAAATTGTTGCGGGTGGGTTTGCCCGCCTTTGCCGTGGTCATGACGGTTGGCTGGTATCTGGCCGAGGATGGCAACGTGCAGGCCCTGGTGGATGGCGCGTCCGAGATGCGTCGCGAGATAGAAAATCGGCCTGAATTTCAGGTCAACCTGTTGGGGATCGAAGGCGCAAGCCAGCCTGTGGCCGATGCGATTCGCACGCGCCTGTCGCTCAACCTTCCGATTTCGTCCTTCGATCTGGATCTGGCCGAGATGCGCACGACCATAGAAGGCATTTCCGCAGTCGCCAGCGCCGACCTGCGCATCCAGTCCGGCGGTTATCTGGCGGTCACGGTTGATGAGCGTCTGCCCGCCTTGATCTGGCAGACCCGCGATGGCGCGGCCTTGTTGGACGATGAAGGCGTCTTCGTCGCATGGTTGAGCGAACGGGTACTGGAGGCGCCGCTGCCGCTGGTCGCGGGTGAAGGCGCGGATCATGTGGTGGGCGAGGCGCTTGACCTGTTTGTGGCCGCCGCCCCGCTGGGTGAGCGTCTGCGCGGTCTTGTGCGCATGGGCGAACGCCGATGGGATGTGGTGCTGCGTGACGACCGGCGGATATTGTTACCCGAAGTTGGCGCGATGGCCGCGTTGGACCGGATCATCATGCTGGATGAATTACAGGAACTTCTGTCGCGTGACGTAACGCGTATCGACCTGCGGAACCCTGAAAGATTGAGTGTGCAACTGACACCCGTGGCGCTGGAAGAATTCCGGCGCCTGCGGACCCTGTCCATGCAAGGCGAGGAACAGAACGGATGAGTATGCTGTACGATGCGCAGCGCGCCATGCGGGCAAAACGACAAGAGGCGATGCGCCGGGGCGTCATCGCCATTCTGGACATCGGCAGCCACAAGATCGCCTGCCTTGTGCTGCGGTTCGACAGTGCCGACAATTTCCGCCCGGCGGAAGGCGTGGGCGCGATGGCGGGGCAATCCAGCTTTCGCGTGATCGGTGCGGCGACCACCCGGTCGCGTGGCGTCCGTTTCGGCGAAATTGACGCCGTGCAGGAAACCGAACGTGCGATCCGCACCGCCGTGCAGGCGGCGCAGAAAATGGCCAACGCCCGCGTTGATCATGTGATCGTCAGCTTTGCCGGCGCACGGCCCCGCAGTTATGGATTGGTGGGCGAGGTCAGCCTGCAGACCGGAACGGTGACAGAACACGACGTGGCCCGCGTATTGGCCGCCTGCGACATGCCCGATGTGGGCGAGGGGCGCGAGGTCGTGCATGCCCAACCGGTGAATTTCGCGCTCGATCATCGGACTGGCCTGTCAGATCCGCGTGGCCATGTGGGCAACCGTCTGTCCACCGACATGCATCTTCTGACCATTGACGCCCATGCCATCGAAACCCTGCTGCATTGCGTGAAACGCTGCGATCTGGAACTGGCCGGCGTCGCCTCCAGCCCCTATGTCGCCGGCGTCTCCTCGTTGGTGGAGGATGAACAGGAACTGGGCGCGGCCTGCATCGACATGGGCGGCGGGTCGACCAGCCTGTCGATCTTCATCAAGAAACACATGATTTTCGCCGATACTGTCCGGATGGGCGGCGATCACGTCACCAGCGACATCAGTCAGGGCCTGCAAATCCCGATGCAAGATGCGGAACGCATCAAGACCCGGTTCGGCGGGGTCATGGCCACGGGCATCGATGACCGCGAGATCATCGAACTTGAATCCGATACCGGCGATTGGCACCACGACAGGCGCACCATCAGCCGCGCCGAGCTGATCGGCGTCATGCGCCCAAGGGTCGAGGAAATTCTGGAGGAGGTCCGCGCGCGTCTGGACGCGGCCGGGTTCGATCATCTGCCAAGCCAGCGCATTGTGCTGACTGGCGGGGCAAGCCAATTGCCGGGTCTGGACGGCCTGGCCAGCCGCATCTTGGGCAATCAGGTGCGTCTGGGCCGACCGCTGCGGGTGCAGGGCCTGCCGCAATCCGCCTGTGGGCCGTCCTTTGCTGCCTGTGTGGGGCTGTCGTTGTTCGCGGCCTACCCGCAGGACGAATGGTGGGACTTTGAAGTTCCCGCAGATCGTTACCCGGCCCGCAGTTTGAAGCGCGCCGTAAAATGGTTCCGCGACAACTGGTGACCGCACGATGTGGTGGTGTTGGCGAAATACCGCCTTTGAGCTGCAATTTTACCCCATATTTTGCGGATTTACGCCAATTTTTGCGTGACGCGCGGGTCCGAACAAGTTAGGATTCCTGTTAATCTGAGGCAGATTTAGGTCAACCGGCCAAAAAGACCGGGGCCATCATCGGACAACGCAGGCGGACAGAGCAATGACACTCAACCTCACCATGCCGGATAACCAGCCGGACCTGAAACCTCGTATCACCGTGTTCGGCGTCGGTGGGGCAGGCGGCAACGCGGTCAATAACATGATCGACAAGAACCTGGACGGATGTGAGTTCGTGACCGCGAACACCGACGCTCAGGCCTTGGCGCAGTCCAAGGCAAGCTCCCGCATCCAGATGGGCGCGCGGGTGACCGAAGGCTTGGGTGCCGGGGCGCGCCCTGCGGTTGGCGCATCAGCCGCCGAAGAAAGCATCGAAGAAATCGTTGATCATCTGGCGGGCGCGCACATGGCGTTCATCACCGCCGGGATGGGTGGCGGCACCGGAACGGGCGCGGCCCCGATCATCGCACAGGCCGCCCGAGAGCTTGGTGTTCTGACCGTTGGCGTCGTAACCAAGCCGTTCCAGTTCGAAGGCGCGAAGCGGATGCGGCAGGCCGATGAGGGCATCGAGGCGCTGCAGAAAGTCGTCGATACGCTGATCATTATCCCCAACCAGAACCTGTTCCGGTTGGCGAACGAAAAAACCACCTTCACCGAAGCCTTCGCGCTGGCCGATGACGTGCTTTACCAAGGTGTGAAGGGTGTTACCGACCTGATGGTCCGTCCCGGCCTGATCAACCTCGACTTCGCGGACGTCCGTGCCGTGATGAACGAGATGGGCAAGGCGATGATGGGAACCGGCGAGGCCGAGGGTGAAAACCGGGCCATTCAGGCGGCTGAAAAGGCCATCGCAAATCCGCTGCTGGATGAAATCAGCCTCAAGGGCGCGCGCGGCGTGTTGATCAATATTACCGGCGGCTATGACCTGACGTTGTTCGAATTGGACGAAGCCGCCAACCGGATCCGCGAAGAGGTCGACCCCGAGGCGAATATCATCGTCGGCTCGACGCTGGATACCAACATGGAAGGCCAGATGCGCGTCAGCGTCGTGGCCACCGGCATCGACGCCAGCGAAGTCCATCAGACGGTGCACAGCCCGGTGCGTAGATCGCTGCGTGAAGCTGTTGCTGCCCCTGTGGCCGCTGCCCCCGCTGCCCCCGTTGCGGCTCCGACACCCGAACCTCAGATGTCCGCAGCCCCCGAACGCAGCCTGTTCGAGGGCTTTGACGCGGAAAGCGCCGATGGCGACGATACCCTGTTCGAGGGCGATGACCAATACGATGCTGATTATGTCCCTGAACCGGCCTACGTGCCGCGCGCGGCGGTCTCGGCAAAGTCGAATGTCTATGCCGCAGCCGAACCGGAAATGGCCGAATATGTGGCGCCAAAGCCCGCCGCAACGGGCAGCCCATCGCCCGAGGCGCTGGCCCGTCTACGCGCGGCCATTCAAAAGGATGGTCCGCGTGAACCCGCCGCGCCGAAACCTCAGCAGGCGGCCATGCGTCGCCCCGCCGTCCCGGTAGAAGAACCGCATGGCCACAAGCCACGCTTTGGTATCAACAACCTGATCAACCGCATGACCGGCCATGGCGAAGATGGCCCGGCCCCGGCAGAGCGTCGGCAGCCGCCGGTCAGCGGTGGCCATGCGATGCACCGCGCACCCGATGACGGCCACGTCGATCCAGAGCAGGAAAGAATTGAAATTCCGGCATTCTTGCGTCGCCAAGCCAACTGAACTACCTCACGTTTTTGACAAGAGGGCCGCTGATTCAGCGGCCCTTTTTTTCATGTATTCAAAGGGTTGGGCGATGGTTAACGAGATATGAGCGGCAATTTGCCGATCCGTCACCCCTATGTTGCAGACCGTCATAAAGGTTGAATTGAGTCTTTTCTCGCGCCCCGGTAGCACCACGAATAGGGAAATGGGGCCTGACTGCAGACTGCGGTTTTCGGTCCACAAAATGAAGACCGCGATTGCGCGGCTTGGCAGAACGACCTCGGGGAATATCACGTGCAGGCGACTTTGCGATCGACGATCAGCTTCAAGGGCATTGGCCTGCATTCCGGGCGTCCTGTCCGAATGGCCATTCACCCCGCATCGGCCAATCACGGCATCTGGTTTCGTCGCGTCGATGTGGCCGAGCATGCGGCGCTGATCCCCGCACGCTATGATGTCGTGCCCGAAAGCCAGTTGTGCACCCGTCTGGTGAACGAGGCCGGTGTCGAGGTGTCGACAGTGGAACATGTGATGGCGGCGCTTGCGGGCTGTGGCATCCACAATGCGCTGGTTGATCTTGATGGTCCCGAAACGCCGATCATGGATGGATCGGCCGCGCCGTTCGTGCGTGCCATTCTGGCCTGCGGCGTGCAGCGCCAAGATGCGCCGATCTATGCGCTTGAGGTCATGAAGACCGTGTCGATCACGCATGACGGCGCAGAGGCGACTTTGTCGCCGGATACCGGCCTGCAAATGGATTTCTCCATTGAATTCGCGGATGCCGCGATCGGGCGGCAGCGGCGTATCGCCAATCTGGCCAATGGCCGCTTCGTGCGCGAATTGTGCGACAGCCGCACCTTTTGCCGTCAGGCAGATGTAGAAATGATGCAGGACAACGGGCTTGCGCTTGGGGGAACCTACGACAATGCGGTCGTGGTTGACGGCGACGATGTGCTCAGCCCCGGCGGTTTCCGCCATACAGACGAGGCCGTGCGCCATAAAATGCTGGATGCATTGGGCGATCTGGCGCTTGCGGGCGCGCCCATTCTGGGTCGCTACACCGGCGTGCGTGCGGGTCACATGTTGACGAACAAGTTGCTGCGCAAGCTTTTTGCGACGCCGGGCGCGGTTCGTTTGGTCAAGTGCACTGCCGATCAGGCCGCAAGCCTGCCGGGTGTCGGCGTCAAGGTTGCCGATCTGGCCAACGTCGCCTGAGCGTGTCGCCGCGCGCATTCAGGCATTTTGCCCCCAGAATTAATATGCTAGACCTTCGCCAAGCGGAGCTATCGCAAGGCTCCAAACCAAGATTGTGGGGATGCAGGTCATGCGGCTGACAAAAGGCAAATCCAAAGCGGGAACAAAAGCGGCTCTGGCCGTATCGCTGAGCTTGGTGCTGGCCGGTTGCGGCGGCGGCGGTGGTGGCGGTCTGTTCGGCGGGGGCTTGTTTGGCGGCGCGCGCGAGGGTGGCGGGTTCTTCACGGGACGCGATCGTCAGGTCCCACTGGAAGATCTGGCCCCTGAGGTGATTTACCAACAGGCTGAATTCGAACTGGAAAGCGGTCGTCCCGATGACGCCGCAGCACTCTTTATCGAGGTCGAGCGGCTTTATCCCTATTCCGAATGGGCCAGCCGTGGCTTGATCATGGCGACGTTCGCCTATCATCAGGACGGTGATTATGATGCGACCCGCGTCACCGCGCAGCGCTTCCTTGATTTCTACCCCGGTGATGAAGACGCCGCTTATGCGCAGTATCTTCTGGCGCTTTCCTATTACGATCAGATCGATCAGGTCGGCCGCGATCAAGGCCTGACCTTTCAGGCCCTGCAGGCTCTGCGGCTGGTGATCGAACGCTATCCCGACAGCGAATATACCCAATCCGCGATCCTGCGCTTTGAATTGGCGTTCGATCATCTGGCGGGCAAGGAAATGGAGATCGGGCGCTATTACCTGCGTCGCGGCCATTATACCGCTGCAATCAACCGTTTCCGGGTGGTGGTCGAGGAATTCCAGACCACGACCCACACGCCCGAGGCGCTGCTGCGGCTGGTCGAGGCATATTTGTCCCTTGGCCTGACGGATGAGGCGCAAACAGCAGGCGCGATCCTTGGATACAACTTCCAGTCGTCGCCATTCTATGATGATGCGTTCAATCAGCTGACGGGTCAGAATCTGGCCCCTGAGGCGGCAGGCGAAAACTGGCTGCGTGAGGTCTGGCAGCAGACCGTGCGCGGTGAATGGCTGTAACGCCGCACCCGGGTTGCGCCCACTCGACGGAATGACGGCCAATGCTGCGCCATCTTGATATCCGCGACATGTTGATCATCGACCGGCTGGAACTTGCGTTTCAGCCGGGTTTGAATGTGTTGACCGGCGAAACCGGTGCGGGCAAATCCATCTTGCTGGATTCGTTGGGTTTTGTGCTGGGTTGGCGCGGTCGGGCCGATTTGGTGCGCAGCGGTGCGGCCCAAGGTGAGGTGGTCGCCGCCTTCGATCTGCCACCCGGCCACCCCGCCCGCGCGGTTCTGGCTGAAGCGGGATTTCCCGAAGACGATACCCTGATCTTGCGCAGGGTGAACACGCCCGAGGGGCGCAAGACCGCGTGGGTGAACGACCGCCGCGCCAGTGGCGAAATGTTGCGCGCCCTGTCCGATACATTGGTCGAATTGCACGGTCAGCAAGATGACCGAGGTCTTCTGGACCCGCGTCAGCACCGTGCGATGCTTGATGCATTTGCCGGAACCGAGCCGCAGCGCGATGCGGTGGCCCAAGGCTGGCGCGCCCGTGCGACCGCCGCCAAGGCGCTGGCCAAGGCCGAGGCACGGCTGGCCGAAATGCGCGCCGAGGAAGAGTATTTGCGCCATTCCGTGGCCGAACTGGACGCCCTGCAACCCCAACCCGGCGAAGAGGCCGAACTGGATGCCCGCCGCCGTCTGATGCAGGGCGCGGAACGGATGCGCGAAGATGTGGCACGCGTCTTGTCGGCCTTGGGTGGCGATGGCGCGGACGGCGCGATGGGCGATGCGCTGCGCTGGTTGGAGGGGCTTGTCGACAAGGCGGAGGGCGCGTTGGAGCCATCGGTGGCGGCATTGGAACGTGCGCTGGTCGAACTGGGAGAGGCGCAGGCCGGCGTCGAGACCTTCGCCGATCAACTCAGCTTCAATCCACATGAATTGGAAGAAACCGAGGAACGCTTGTTCGCCCTGCGGGCACAGGCGCGCAAACACGGTGTGCTGGCCGATGATCTGGCGACGCTGGCCGATGAACTGCGCGGGCGGTTGCGCCTGCTGGAGGGCGGGGCGGATGAGATTGCCGGGCTCGCCTCGGCGCTTGATGCTGCCGAAAAGGCGTATCGCGCCGCGGCTGCGGCCTTGTCATCGGCGCGGGCCGCAGCGGCGGGTCAGCTGGACCTTGCCATGGCGGCGGAATTGGCCCCGCTCAAGATGGAACGGGCGGTGTTTTCCACCGTGCTTCACGCAGCCCCCGCCGGTCCCGACGGGGTTGACGGGGTCGCCTTCACGGTGGCCACGAACCCCGGTGCGCCTGCCGGTCCGCTCAACAAGATCGCATCCGGGGGGGAACTGTCGCGGTTCTTGCTGGCGCTCAAGGTCTGTCTGACCCGCGAGGCCGAGGGCCTGACCATGATCTTTGACGAGATTGACCGGGGCGTGGGCGGTGCGACGGCTGATGCGGTCGGACGGCGCCTGTCAGCGCTGGCAGGTGACGGTCAGGTTCTCGTGGTGACCCATTCGCCGCAGGTTGCGGCCTTGGGGGCGCATCACTGGCGGGTGCAGAAATCGGTGCGCGATGGGGTAACGACCAGCGAGGTTGTCGCCTTGGATGTGTCGGACCGGGTCGATGAAGTGGCCCGTATGTTGGCGGGGGACACGGTAACCGATGCCGCGCGCGCTGCCGCGCGGGCGTTGCTGCAGGCGGGTCGCGCAACCTGATACCCGCGCGAATTCGGTGCCGGACCCGCGCTTTGACCGCTGTGGGGACGATTTCGGGGGCGCAGGGCGGGACGGTTGCGCCGTTGTGGGCTTTTCTCTGGCGCATCCGTCACTTACACCGAAAGCTAAGTCCTCCGCCAAGGCCGCGTGCAACTTCGGCTTGTGGTGGTCGGGACATCACAGGGCACCGCCGGGAGGGGCGCGTTTTGGCCGCTGAAGGGCGTCGATATCTCAAGCAGCAACTCGGTCTGGGATTGGCCGCGTGCAAAACCGTCTGGCTAGTCCTGCGCCAAAAGGGGCCCAGCCAGATCCAGTTCTGGTTCATCGCACTTGCGGTCGGGATCGCGGCGGGGATTGCAGCGGTCTTGTTCCGCGCCGGGATCAGCGCCCTGCAACACAGCCTTTATGGCGTGGAAGACGTGCGGATGCTGCACACCTTTGCACAAAGCCTGCCGTGGTATTGGGTGTTCGTTATCCCCATCGCCGGCGGTCTGGTGGTGGGTTTTATCCTGCACCGGTTCACGCCCGATGCGCGGGTCCGGTCCGTCGCGGATGTGATCGAGGGCGCGGCGCTTGCCGATGGGCGGGTCGAACAGCGGGCCGGGTGGGCCAGTGCCGCAGCATCGATGATCACGTTGGGTTCAGGCGGATCGACCGGCCGCGAGGGGCCGGTGGTGCATCTGGCCGCGATGATCGCCAGCCGGGTGTCCGATTGGATCAAGGCGGATGGGATCACGGGGCGCGACCTGTTGGGCTGTGCGGTGGCGGCCGCCGTCAGCGCATCGTTCAATGCGCCAATCGCGGGGGCGATCTTTGCGCTGGAGGTGGTTTTGCGCCACTTTGCGGTGCATGCCTTCGCGCCGATCGTGATCGCAAGCGTTTCGGGCACGGTGATCAACCGATTGGCATTTGGCGACGTCACCGAGTTCAGTCTGGGCACCGACAGCGCGCTTCGGTTCTACGTGGAATTGCCCGCTTTCCTGATCCTTGGGTTGCTTTGCGGGTTGATCGCGGTCGCCTTCATGCGGGCATGTTTCTGGGCCGATGACATGGGCAACCTGATGCAGCGCAAAACGGGAATTCCACGTTGGCTGAGACCTGCCTTTGCGGGGGCCGCATTGGGCGCGATGGCGGTATTTTACCCGCACATCATCGGCGTTGGCTACGAGACGACGACCGCCGCATTGACCGGGCAGCTGGTGTTCCACGAAGCTGTCGTTTTTGCCATCCTCAAGACCGCCGCCGTGGCGATTACCGTTGGTGGACGTATGGGGGGCGGGGTATTTTCGCCGTCGCTGATGGTGGGGGCCTTGGCGGGGCTGGCGTTCGGGTTGGTCGCCACGGCCATATTCCCGAACGTGTCGGGGTCGGAAACCTTGTATGCATTGGCCGGAATGGGGGCGGTGGCGGCGGCTGTTCTTGGCGCGCCGATTTCCACGACCCTGATCGTGTTCGAACTGACGGGCGACTGGCAGACGGGACTGGCGGTGATGGTGGCCGTCTCCATGTCCACCGCAGTCTCTACGCGGCTGGTCGATCGGTCGTTCTTCTTGACCCAGTTGGAGCGGCGCAACATCCATCTGGCGGCGGGGCCACAGGCCTATTTGCTGGCGATGTTCCGCGTGGGCAAGGTGATGCGGCCCATGGATCACGAAAATGCCGCCCCGCAGGAGCAGCTTTTGACGTTGATCGAGCAGGGGATTTATACCGATGTGAACGCCACGCTGGAACGGGCACTGCCGATTTTCGAACGCACCGGGCTGGATTTCGTGCCGGTTGTGCAACTGGCCCCGGCCGATGGTCCGCCCGCCTTGGAGGGGGCGCTGTTCCATGTCGATGCGCTGAAGGCTTATAACCGCGCGCTGGCCGCGACGGCCGCCGAAGAGCACAGTTAACGAACAAGAAAGGTTACAAAAAATCGGGAAATGCCGATTTTTCGTAACCTATTTTCAGTGTCGGGGCAGGTCTGTTCTCAGAGCTGCTCTACCGTCACCCTGTCGGTGTAGAACGCAAGGTGATCCTTGATTGCGGCCAAGTCTTCCGGCGGTGCCTCATAGCTCCAGCCGGCATCGATCAACTGCTCTCCGGGGCTGGTGATGGTGTAGTATGTCGCGGCCCCCCTGTGGGGGCAGCGGGTGGAACTGTCGGTCTTTTCCAGAAACGCCATGGCGATGTGGTTGCGGGGAAAATAGATCACTGAAGGAGAATCCCCTTCGCTCAGTTCCAGCGCCTTTGCGCTTTCGCCGATGATCGCGCCGCCGGCGCGGACAACCCATGTGCCGTTCGCCGGCCTGATCTTGATGTGGTCAGCCATGTGATCCCCCTTGGTCGGACGTTATATGAAAGCATCCTTGGGCAGAATTGCCCGCAGAGTGTGAAAGTGCCGTGTCAGATGGCGGCGGTTGCCTGCGCAAGCCACACCGCGACGTCGCCGGACACCAATGGCCCGATCCGGGCCGCAACCTCGGCGTGGTAGGCATCGAGCCACACGCGTTCTCCAACGGAAAGCTGGGTGGCGTCAATCAACCGCCGATCGATGGGTGCAAATGTCAGCGTGTCAAAACACAACATCTGCCGATCATCGCCGCCCGGCAGATCGGGGGCATCTGTCACCACGATCAGGTTCTCAAGACGGATACCGAATTGCCCCTCCAGGTAATAGCCCGGTTCGTTCGACAGGATCATGCCCGCCTCCAACACCGTGGTTGAGGCACGGCTGATGCGTTGGGGGCCTTCATGCACACTGAGGTAGACGCCAACGCCATGGCCTGTGCCATGGTCATAATCGCGCCCCGCCGCCCACAATGGGGCACGCGCAAGGCTATCGAGATCCCGGCCGGTGATGACGCCCTTGGGAAAGCGCGCGTTGTTGATGGCGATCATGCCGCGCAACACCTGTGTGAAGGCGGTGCGTTCCGCCTCGCCCACCTCGCCGACGGGCAAGGTGCGGGTGATGTCGGTGGTCCCGTCCAGATATTGGCCGCCGGAATCGATAAGGAACAGTTGGCCCGGTGTGACGCGCGCGTTGGTTTCCTCGGTCACGCGGTAATGGACGATGGCGCCGTTCGGACCCGCGCCCGCGATGGTGTCAAAGCTGATGTCGTTCAACGCACCGCCCTCGGCGCGGAATTCCTCCAGCATGCGGACGACGTCGATCTCGGTCAGGTGCCCTTTGGGAGCCTCGGTGTCGAACCAGTGCAGGAACCGCACCATCGCGGCACCATCCCGCAGATGCGCGGCCTTGGTGGCCGCGATTTCGGCGGGGTGCTTGCGTGCTTTCGGCAGGATGCAGGGGTCATCGCCTTCCGAGATGGCGACGCCGGCGGCATCAAGGATCAGGCGCACCTGATGCGGCGCCGTCGCAGGGTCCAGCCGCACGGGACCGGGCAGGGCGGCAAGGGCGGCGTCGAATGCCGCCCAATCGCGCAAGGTGACGCCGGGATCGCGGTTAATACCATCGAACTTGGCGGGATCGGAAAACACCGTCACGTGGCCCGTGTTGTCGATGATGGCAAAGGCCTGCGTGACGGGCAGATGCGGCAGGTCACCGCCGCGCATGTTCAGCAGCCACGCGATGCTGTCCGGCAAGGTCAGAATGGCGGCATCTTGCCCTGCATCCTGCAAGATGCGGGCAATCTCGGCGCGTTTATCGCGCGATGGCTTTCCGGCAAATTCAAGCGGGTAATCCATGGCGGGGGCGGTCGGGCGGCCCGGCTGGTCATCCCAGATGCGATCCACCAGATTATCCATCGCCCGCAGGCTGATCTGCCGGGGCGACAGGGCGGCCTCAAGGCGCTCAATCTCGGCGGTGGTGTGAAGCCAAGGATCATAGCCAATGGTGCCGCCGCCCGAAAGCTGATCAATCAGCCAATCCTCAAGCTTGGTTTCGGGCCAATGCACAGGGGTGAAGGCGGCGCCGTCGGTCTGGGTGCGGACCTGCAGGCGATACCGCCCATCGATGAACACGCCCGCCACGTCGGGCAACACGGCCGCAAACCCGGCTGATCCGGTGAACCCGGTCAGCCATGACAGACGTTCGTCGCGCGGGGCCACGTATTCACCCTGATGGGCATCGGCGCGCGGCACCAAAAAGCCCGCCACGCCTGCATCGGCCATGGCGGCGCGCAACTTGGCCAGCCGGATGGGCCCCTGTTCAGGGCGAGTCTTTGCGGTGAATGTCTGGAACATCAGCTGACCCGCCTGATCCCCATCACGCGGGCGCGCGCACGCGGATCGGTGTCAAACAGACTTGCCAGTTGTTCGGTCATTGCGCCGGCCAACTGTTCCACATCGGTGATGGTGACGGCGCGGTCGTAATAGCGCGTGACGTCATGGCCGATCCCGATCGCCAGCAATTCGACGGCGCGGCGTTTTTCGACCATGGCGATCACATCGCGCAAGTGCTTTTCCAGATAATTCGCGGGGTTCACCGACAAGGTCGAATCGTCCACCGGCGCCCCGTCGGAGATCACCATCAGGATCTTGCGCGCCTCGGGTCGGTTGACCATGCGTTTGTGCGCCCATTCGAGCGCCTCGCCATCGATGTTTTCCTTCAGCAACCCTTCCTTCATCATCAGGCCAAGGTTGTCGCGCACCCGCCGCCATGGCGCATCGGCCGATTTGTAGATGATGTGCCGCAGATCGTTCAGGCGACCGGGTTGTTGCGGACGCCCCTGAGCCAGCCAGTCCTCGCGGCTGCGCCCGCCTTTCCACGCGCGGGTGGTGAAGCCCAATATCTCAACCTTGACGCCGCAGCGTTCCAGCGTGCGGGCCAGAACATCGGCGCAGATGGCGGCAATCGAAATCGGGCGTCCCCGCATGGAGCCGGAATTGTCCAGCAGCAGCGTGACGATCGTATCGCGGAATTCCGTGTCTTTTTCGCGCTTGAACGACAGGGGCGTGGTGGGGTTTGCCACGACACGGGCAAGGCGCCCGGCGTCCAGCGTGCCTTCCTCCAGGTCAAATTCCCAGCTGCGGTTTTGCTGCGCCTGCAAGCGGCGCTGCAGCTTGTTGGCCAAACGGCTGACGGCCCCCTTCAGCGGCTCAAGCTGCTGATCCAGATAGGCGCGCAGACGTTCCAGTTCCTGAGGCTCGGCCAATTCCTCGGCAGGGATTTCCTCGTCGTATTCGGTTGTAAACACGGCATAAAGCGGGTCGGCATCGGAATGGGGCGCGGGGGCAGGCGGCTCGATCGGGGCCTCGCCTTCGGGCAGTTCCTGCTCTTCTGCCTCGTCCATGTCGCCGGTATCGTCCATCTCGACCTGCGCCTGAGAGGCATCTTGCTGCTCCTCCTGACTGCGCTCGGGCGAGGCTTCGCTATCCTCTTCATCGTCGTCGTCGGCATCGCCGGTGCTGTCGGGCTGGTCTTCCTCGTCAGACGTGCTGTCGTCGTCGGCCTGATCGTCCATTTCGTCGGGGTCATCGCCCAACTGGTCGCCATAACCGAGATCATCGATCAACTGGCGGGCAAGACGGGAAAACGCCTTTTGGTCGCGCAGTGTCGCGTCGAGGTTCTCCAGCGTTTCGCCGCAGCGATCTTCAATGAAGCCGCGCCAAAGTTCCATCACGTTGGCGGCTTCGGCGGGGAGGGGGCGACCGGTGGCCAGATGCCTGATCAGGTAGCCCGCGGCGGTTGCCAGCGGCGCATCGGACGCATTGCTGATTTCGCCATAACCCTTGCGGCGGGCGTCATTGGCGATGGTCGCGTCGATGTTGGTGGCGGTGCCGGGCATGTCGCGCGCACCGATCGCCTCGCAACGGGCGACTTCCATCGCCTGCATCAGGTCGCGCGCCATCGCGCCTTGCGGCGCATAGCGGTTGGCGGTCGCCTCGTTGTGGTGCTTGTGGCGCAGCGCCATGGCGTCGGCGGTGCCGCGCGCCAACAGCACTTCTTCGCGGCTCATCCGGCGGCTGACCTGCGGCAGGCGCACGCTGTCATTGCTCATGCCCGGAGGGTCGACCGAAAAGGTGACCGTCAGTTCGGGGTTGTCCGCCATGACGCGCGTGGCTTCGGCCAGCGCTTTCTTGAACGGGTCTGCAGGGTTGTCCGAGGGCTTGTTCATGGGCTGGAATGTGGCGCAGCCGGGCATGACTGACAAGGTGCGAAACGCGTGCGACCGTCAGTCTGTGCAAAACGGCGCTGTCGCTTTGTCGCAGGGTAGGGGCGGTTTTGGTCGCGGACCATCAGGCCGTAACCACGTGCCAGCGGACGCCGGCCGGTGTTAGCCCAGAAACCAGTGCGGTTCGGCATTTCCACCACACACAAGAACGGCCACCCGTTCATCCTTGGCCGGTGTGTAGGCCCCCGAGGTCAGGGCTGCCAACGCTGTCGCCGCGCCGGGTTCACCAACCAGTCGCGTGGCATCCCACAGCTTTTGCCCCGCGTCGAACACGGCGGCATCAGGCAGCACGATGGCGTCTTTCACACGCTCCTTGACCACGGCATAGGACAGCTCTCCCAGACGGGGGCCACCAAGCGAGCCTGCGGAAATGCCCGATGCGGACACGTCGATATCGGGTCCTTCCTTGAGCGAGCGGGCGAGTGTGTTGGTGCCTTCGGTTTCCACCGACACAACGCGCACCCGGTCGCCCAGCCACGCGGCGATGCCACCAATCAGACCGCCGCCACCTGTGGCGACCATGATCGTATCAAAGCCGCCGGTCTGCGCCTCCATCTCTAGGGCCACGGTGCCTTGGCCCGCCAGCGTCGGGGCGGTGTCATAGGGGTGCACGGCCAGCGCGCCGGTCGTGGCGGCATAATTTGCGTATTCCGACATGCAGTCGGCGACGGAGCCGTCGGTCAAAATAACCTCGCCACCGAAATCGCGCATCCGCCGCAGCTTTTCTTCCTTGGCGATCGCCTTGGGGACGAAGATGACCGATTTATACCCCAGCTTGGTGGCGGCATAGGCCACAGCCGCGCCATGGTTTCCACCCGATGCCGCGACCACACCCGCCGCAGGCACATCGCGCGACAGCAGGTTGTTGAACGCGCCACGCAGCTTGAAAGAGCCCGTGATCTGGGTGTGTTCCAGTTTCAGCGTCACCGGATAAGGAAGGCCGAAGGCGCCCGCCTCGACCTGCAAGATCGGCGTGTTGCGAATATGGCCCGCGATACGGGCGGCGGCGGCGGTGATATCAGCGGGGGTCGGGTTCATCATGAAAAGATGTGAGCACGGCACCC
>Ga0075467_10002234_pt1 | contig 15394 bp, 14 predicted proteins | sample DEB08_DNA_9_FD_75067 | JGI IMG/M metagenome (GOLD analysis project Ga0075467, IMG submission 75067) | Aqueous microbial communities from the Delaware River and Bay under freshwater to marine salinity gradient to study organic matter... | ecosystem: Environmental > Aquatic > Marine > Coastal ... | reverse complement strand
TCAAGAAGCATCTGCCAATCGGTAGGTGCTTTTTTTTGCTTATAAAGCAGCCGATTAATTTTGGCTTTTTTATACCCATCATAAGCCCGTAAACCTAGAAAAAACCAGTCCTTCCTAGGATAATTCTACAATAGTAATTCGCCGCTCGATGCTAGTGTTGTACGTGGAGTTGGGAATTGGATTGACGATGACGACGGTCTGCTTTCAAATGTAAAGCGGTTCCATAGGGAGGGGGGAGTATTTTGCCAGCTAAGTTTATTTTACAGCACCCCGCATAAACAGAATCTTTTACATCCCTAGGAAATATTTTTTATTTGGGTCCCTTTTAGACTTATCCCATGTGGGTAATTCTCAGCGCATGTTTCCATTTGTGCGAGCGTTTCTAAATCACACTTGTTGTTTATTATGCTGGGATGGAGCGCACTAAAAACAAAGCGAACAGTGATTAACGAAGTAAAACAGCGCGAGAACGCATAGGGAGGGGTGGGTTAAAAGTCTAGGGCTTTACCATACAGTACCGTCGTCAAAGCTTTTGTTACACACCCGCAACTTTCAAAACTTTTTTACACACCCGCGAAATTCAAAACTTTTATAGGCTAGGCTTTACTCGTGGACATAACAACTAACTATCAAGACAGCGTTTGGTGATAATGTTATGGCTGACTTTTGTTTTTAGTAACACTGTTGGTAACACTAAGTTAAGTTGGTTATTTTAATATGTATTAATATCATATAGTTATCATTATTTGTCGAGTCTCTCCATCGCACCATACATAAATAAAGACCAGTATCGATTATCGTTACAGGTCTTTTTTGTTTTTGGTTACTAATTGGTTGTTAATTATTAGAGAGTTATCCTCAATAAAGCTTAGAAATAATCTATTTATCTGAATGGATTTAGGTCGCAAACGGTTAGTTGTTTTCGCTTAAAACAAACTTATTGAATTTATTAGCAGTCAAATACCTACTTCAACTGTGTTACATAGATTTGAAAGGCCAAGATGGTTAGATTTTTTTGGGTGGCCAAAGACCGTCTTATAGTAAAGAATGCAAATCCTGCATTGAAAAATCACTACTAGGCCAGAGCTTTTAAAAATTCTTGCTGATACGTAGAAATTAAAACTAATTTGGTGCGTATTTCCTAACTAAACATTGTGAGCTAATTGGGGTTAAGTTTTTACAATTTAGTTTCTTATTAATAGCCCCGTGCTTGCACTGTAGTTTGTAAGGTGGCTTAAACAGCACTCACTTAATTCAATTAGTTGTTCAGCAACGAATTTAGGGGGCGGATTATCTGATTTTATCTTAGAACAAGTCATTGCTTTTAAGCTTTTCCAAAACTCTTTATTACCGTTTATTAATTGTTTTTCTAGGCTTTTAATCTCGATCTCGAGATTAATCGCATTTGCATAAACCCCCTCTATATCAATGGTGGTTAAGATATAGGTAAGCACGGCATGCATGACAGTGCCGTCAGTCGCTGACGGTATTATTAATTTAGATACAAAAACATAATTTTCTTCACGGGTGACATCCGCAGGTAAATAATCAATAATTCCTAATAAGTGGTTGGGTACTTTGTCTTGGCTTATTGATTTTACATAATTGTTTATGTTGATAGGTAATCCCATCTTGGTTTTTAGTGTTAGGGGTACCGAGTATATCCACTGTGACGATTGATCGATAAACCCATAGACTAAAAAAGTTATTACGGGATCATCTAGATTATATTGAGTAAATATTTCACGATCAGCCTTTCCCACACCGGTAAACGTTTTCAAATTATCAGTTTTTTTATCCCTAGTAAAACTAGGGGCATCCATATGATGATTGATTGAATCAATAAAGGGTAAAAAAGCGTATTCAAATTTATTTTTGGTTTTGGAACCGATTTTTCGTATGCTGGTGTCAGGAAACGACATATATCTAGAACCGAAAAAGCTTTGTAAAATAGCCTCGTCACTAACGTTTTCAATCTTGTCAGCCTTACAAGCAAGATAACTTGCTGGGTCAGAACGTGCACTCAGTATTTTGTTAAATAAATCTTCATGGCCAGCTAACGCAAATAACGGGTAACTAGATTTCCAACTATTAACTTTATTGCATGTGTTATACAGATCAACTAGTAAAAACATGAGATTTTTAGCATAGGAATTGATCATATTTTTTTTTGCAGAAACCAAAATGTGATTATCTGCTGCCAGTGTAAATTTATAATCCTTTAAAAAGGGCATACATTTAGTAGGTGCTTCCATTAATATTTCATTCGAGGCACTATCCTCCATGTAACGAACACAGATATCCCCGTTATTTTCTACAACTAACAAATTTTTATGAAAATATGCGCCCATACGCTGCATTTCTGTTTTTAAGCGTGTCATTGCGCGCACTACCTTTTTTGAGTTGCCAATCACATTATCTATCTGGTAGATTGACTTTTTTTCTAGTAGACGTCTAATTCCCTTGTCATTGTCATTATTCAGTGAATAGTTTTCTACTTGTTCAACCTTAGACAGTCGAGATGCAATATCAGCGTACCATTTTTCATGTTTAAATTTGGCTTCCAGAGTTTGTAGTAAATTTGATTCATTCTCGAATGCGTGGATAGTGTGCAAACCGTTTAAAACATCAACAACCTGCTTCTGACTGACAACCAACACCCCTTCAGATTTTATTTCTGCTGAAACCCTGCATAAATAAATTAAGGCATCCTCATATTTTTGAGTGTTAATCGCAGCTTTAGCAAGCATTAGGGTTATCTCGGTAGCATATTCCATTATATTACTGAGTAATGGAGCGTATTTTTCCAGAGTGGCATAATCGTCAATTAAAAAAGCCAAGTTAACTAACATGAATCTTTGTTTAACTGATTTAAGGGAGCCATCTATTTGCAAATACTGCTTAAGATATTTAATGGCCTCATCTTTTTTGTTTAATTTTTCAGATATTATTGCTAAGTTATTGATTGCATTGGCTTTATTTTCAGGATTTTCTGCGAAATCTTGCGCTTGTTCCATCTTAACTAAAGCAAACTGATAATTCTTTTCATTAAAATGGCATGATGCTTCAACTTCCAATATCTCATATTTTTCTAAATTATTTTTGGGTGTCACTTTTTTAACGATTTGTAGTGCTTTCTTAAACTTATTGTTAGCAACTAGCTGTTTAGCTTGGGCAAGTTTAGTTGACATCAAATTCCCTAATATTTTATGGAAAGATGGGAATGAGCTTCCCCTATTGCTGCAGACACCCAACTGGAAAATTTCAGTTGGAACGTAAATTCTTAATAAAATTTTGGTTACGATATTATCTTTAGTGATTGTAAACCAGTTCCAGGTTACCAAACAAGCTAGAACTATTGAGGGGGGATATGTGTTCTGTTTGTCTATTATGGATTGTGGTGATCAGGCAACGTACTTGTCTTAGAACAATCAAAGATCTTGAACTTAGAAAGACCAACATATAGGTATAAATAGTGAACTTTTGTAAGAATAAACACCACCGCTTATATCAATAATAAGAAACAGACCCTATCTTGGCCGCAATCATGAGGAAAATTGGCTATTTGAATAGCTTGGAGTGGGTGAAAATGGGTCGCTTAACCGAATGAAACACATAGCTGGATTTGGCCTTGTCCCCTTACGATGGGTGTCTATGTGACTCTTTTCATGTGACTATTATTAACATTGTATTGCCCGCTTTTTTCGTCGTTTTTTGTGCGGCAAAGATAAATTTCCCGGGCAGAGCCATGAGCATCTCCGCGGCCGGGTAGAAGACCAGTTACTATTTTTTCTTCTGTACTTACCTTTGATTTATATGCTTTGCGGTGATGACCAATCATACTCATGTGAAATTAACTGGACAGCCAGGATAATACGTTAAGGGTAACTCAATAGCTTAAAAGCATCAGCTATGCTGATTTTCAATGAACCTGACCCGAAGGTATTTGGGCTTTAGAATTAAATAGTCTGGAAGGCGAAAAGATGATGGTGTTGTCGAATTAATAATTGTGTGTAAGGGCATGGAAAAAACCTCATCTAAAGAACTAGAGTCCATTTTTGGTATGAAACGTTTTCTACTATCGATGGCTATTTTAATGGAGTGTAGCTAGTATTTGCTGCATCACTATGTTAAAAAATTACACGAGTATAAACATTAGGTATTCACATGGACCGTTTAGTTTTGTTTTCTATCATTTTTTTTCTTGGAACCGTTCCGATTGTAGCTATTTCTGCAAATTCCTTTCCGGCGACCTATATTTTACAGGTCTCCAGCAATTTAAGTTGCGAAACCCTAGACATTGAGCTCATTTCACAGGCAGATGATACCCGCCAACACATCAGATATGGCTCAAGCGCTTTTGCCGCAGTTGAGATGCCTTCAGGGTCTTATACTTTTGGTGATGTAACCTGCATGAATAAAGATGATGCAAAAGTACATGATCTGCTTAGCGATAAGATTGCACCTATATATCTTAATGCTGGGCAAGCCTATTATGGGGGGCGGATTATTTTTGAAGAGGTGGTTGCCGTGGATGCAAACGGTACCCCTGATGTATTGAGCAACTGTCCGCGAGTTATGAGCCGCGCGCGGGGACAGAGTAGCAATCAATGCCGCGATGGTGTGGGCGTAGATACATCTGCTCCAACCTCAAAACAGATCAATGTTTATCGTCCTGATGTTACGGATGAGGATTTAGTCATTGTGCGCTCCGCGTTGTCTGCCACAAAAAAACAGTTGCTCTATCTGCCGTTAGAATTATGAGTAAACATATGCTCAAAAAAAATGAACCTGCGGGTTCAGGTTCTTTGAAAGCAACGAATATCTGTGTCTGTGGGGGGAAGTACACTATAAATTATCAGAAAGCATATTGTAGGCTCCATGGTAAGCCAACCTGTTTTTAAATCTTTCCGTCGTACTATTTGTGGTTCAAGTTATTAGGCTCTATCTACTATTCACTGCATTCATCAAAAACTAACAGGATAGTCATCGTATTGTGTTGATTATTTATCAGTGATCTTGGCGTGCTCTGTGGTTCAACATCTTTAGCTATTCAATGCTAATAGCTAACCACTACATTTCGCGTTTCGGTCACTACTGATTAAGGGCAGTTAAATAGTAGGCAAAAAAAAGCCTGATAAATCATCAGGCTTAAAAAGAGAACACACACATAAACTATATAATCAGAGAAGTAATAACGGGTTTAGTTCAATCTTTCGGTAATTTATTTTTACTGAATGTAGCCTAGTCCAAATTAAGATAAATTAACCAGACATTTCAGCTCTTGATTCTTACTCCGTGCTCTCGATTTTCTCTGGGGTTCAATATTTTTTGCTTTTAGCTATCCACTGCATTTATCTGCTTTTTAACCTTTATCGTCGATAAACCTTGTCCCATCAAAAAATATAGCAATAATCAGGCTAGGTTTTATTTTTTGAGTTCATAGAGTGCAATTATTAGCAATAGAGTGTTTAGGTAAAACACTTAAGTTAGAAGGTTCAATGGCTGGGTGGCAACAATTGTTCTGGGGGGATCAATGCGTTTCGCAAGTGAGTGCCAGTGAAGACAGTGAACATTTTTCACATCAGTTTTCCCTGCAAAGTGAGCAGGGCGAGGTTCAAGTGTTGCTAAAAGGTGCTTTGCAATGGCAGCCTTTTGTACTGCAATTCCAACTTTTAGTGAATGATGAACTCATAGATGAAAATACACTAACCGAAAAAGACATAGAGCAAAGGCAAGTCATTCAAGGTAAAAAGCAACCGATGAAATTTAGTTTTATTGGCATGGGGGGGCTGGGTTTAAAACTGTTTAAAAGTGCCAAGGTGATTAAAGTGTTGTTTGCTGCAGGCAGTTTAGCCGCTTATAGTTGGTTGTTTTCTATTCAGTTTGCCATAGCCCTTATATTTTGTCTGGTGTTTCATGAATATGGTCATATCAAGGCGATGAAGTACTTTGGTTTGAAAACAAAAGGTATTTACCTTATTCCCTTTGTGGGTGGCTTGGCTCTCAGCGACGACAAAATTAATACACGCTGGCAAGATATTGTTATTTCAATTATGGGGCCATTTTTTGGCTTAATATTGTCTATTGTTTGTTTAGTGGGATATTGGCTTACCGATATAGAAGTACTTGCGGGTTTAGCGGTATTTAATGCGCTGCTCAATTTATTTAATATGTTACCTGTATTGCCTCTAGATGGTGGCCATGTGCTTAAAAGTATCGCTTTTTCAATTAACTCTCGAGTGGGTATCGTCGCCTGCGCATTGGGAGCCATGTTAGGTGTTTATGTTAGTTATTTCTTTGGTTTAGCTTTGTTAGGTTTTTTACTTGCCATAGGCAGTGTGGAAATATTTATTGAATATAAACGCCGACACTTAAGTGAGTTATTGCCCCTTAATCTTTATGCACAAGTGATTTCTATTTTGTGGTACGTAATCACTTTGGGTGGCTTAAGTGCCATTATTTGGTTTGTGGGACAGACAGATAACGGTGCTTTGTCATTACCCCTTAAAATATTGAGTAGCTAAGGTTACTCAATCTCTAAATTATTTAGGGTTGTTAATTTATGGTACAGGTTTTTGTGGCGAATGATGTTCATGAGGAGGCAGGTTATTGAAAACACTATTTGTGAGGGGCAGTACTCCTGATACCTAACTGCTGTTAGTTATACTGCATTTATATTTTTGTCTGGATGCAACATTTATAGCCTAGCAGGTTGGTGTCTTTCATTCACACAATGAAGTATGCCACTACAGGGTATAAACTTGATTAAATTATGTGTTTATAGCCCAACACAGTGTTGATCAGTTTTTGTTTTCTGGTGAGGTATGTTGGGTATTGAAAATAGGCAAAATTTCCTTAATATTTAATATGTAGTTGAACTTACTGAGCAGGAAATTGGAGTGACGATCCCTAGAAAACCTGAATATTATATCCACGGAGCTGTTTTTAGCCAAGCTTTTAAATCCTTGGGTGGGAGGCTGTTAGCTGCGTAAATCTATGGGGATACATTAACCAAAGTATGATGGATTGCCTTAACTTATATTTTGGTTTTTCTTATTAATAATCTACTGGTTTTCTTGATAAAACATAAAATGTGCCTATCAAGATTAAGCTGTAAAACAATATCTGTCATTCAGACTCGATAATATTACCTCTTCTGCTAATTATACTTGCATAACTGCTCCAAACCCGTAAAATACCGCGGCCTTTTATCTGGCTAAAAACTGTCAGAACTAAAGGTAAATTAAGTTAACGAAAACGCTACAACGAGTCTGAGGCATATATGGTTACTATTCGTTTACAGCGTGGTGGCGCTAAAAAGCGTCCATTTTATCAAGTAGTGGTTGCAGACAGTCGTCGTTCACGCGATGGCCGTTTTATTGAAAACATTGGTTTTTTCAATCCAACTGCAATGGGTCAAGAAGAGCGTTTACGCTTGGATTTGGGCCGTGTTGAGCATTGGGTTGGGGTAGGCGCAGGCTTATCTGACCGTGTTGCACGCTTGGTAAAAGATGCACAAAAAGCAGCTGCTTAATTGCAGTTGCAAAAAAAGGTTTAAGAAATGAGTCTTGCGTCTGACACGTTAGTGATTGGCATTATCGGAGCACCTTACGGTGTGAAGGGTTGGGTCAAAATCACCTCTTATACCCACGATTTAGACGGCGTGTTTGCTTACACTCCTTGGCTTTTAGGTCAAGTGAAAGAAGGCAAAGAGTATGTCGTAGACCAGTGGCGGACCCACAATAAAGGTTTAGTTGCCAAGTTGGTTGGGGTGGATAATCGAGACGATGCCGAAGGTATCAAAAATCTTGAGATTTCCATTAAAGCAGAAATGCTACCTGAATTAGATGACAGCGATGTTTATTGGCGTGAGTTAGTCGGCATGCAAGTCGTTACCGATAAAGGTTACAACTTGGGTGTGATTAAAGAGTTATTCGAAACCGGTGCTAACGATGTGTTGTTAGTTAAAGCCAACTTGAATGATGCTTTTGGTCAAAAAGAACGCATGGTTCCTTATTTGTTAGGTCAAGTGATTAAACAAGTGGACCGGCAGGCGAAGACGGTCACAGTGGATTGGGATCCTGCATTTTAATGCAAGAACTTAGTCGGGAACCGAGTCGTTGGTATGGTGTTATTAGTCTTTTTCCAGAAATGTTTGAGACTTTTACTCAGCAGGGAGTAGTAGGGCGTGCCGTTAAAAACGGGTTGTTACAAGTAGAGTGTTTTAATCCAAGAGACTTTACTTTCGACAAACATCGCACTGTTGATGACCGGCCATACGGTGGTGGACCTGGCATGCTGATGATGGTTCAGCCATTAAAAGACGCTATTCTGGCAGCTAAAGCAGCTGCGGGAAGAAAAACAAAAGTGGTTTACCTTTCTCCCCAAGGGAAAAAGCTGGATCAGGCAGGGGTGAAACAGCTTTCTGAAAATGAAAGTTTGATCCTAGTAGCTGGTCGGTATGAAGGTATCGATGAACGGGTAATACAAACACAGGTTGACGAGGAATGGTCAATTGGTGATTACGTGTTAAGTGGCGGCGAACTCCCTGCAATGGTCTTAATGGATGCAGTTTCAAGATTTGTACCCGGTGTGTTAGGGCATGAACAATCTGCTGAGCAAGACTCTTTTAGTCATGGCTTGTTAGATTGCCCGCACTACACCCGACCAGAAAACTTGGACGGTGAGCTTGTTCCTAAGGTGTTGTTAAGTGGTGACCACAAAAAAATCAGGCAGTGGCGGTTACAACAGTCGTTAGGTAGAACCTGGCAACGACGCCCTGAATTATTAAACGCTCTAGCTCTGACTGAGGAGCAGCAAACGTTGTTAGATTTATTTCTACAAAGTTTGCCGCAGCATAATGACAGTTAATCTAGTATGAGAGGATATGATGAGTAAAGTAAATCAAGACATCATCAAGAAAATTGAAGAAGCGCAGCTAAAAACTGACGTTCCAGCATTCAGTGCTGGTGACACAGTCGTTGTGCAAGTACGCGTTAAAGAAGGCGAAAAAGAACGTCTCCAGGCTTACGAAGGCGTAGTTATCGCTAAACGTAACCGTGGCCTACACTCTGCTTTTACAGTTCGTAAGATTTCTAACGGCGAAGGTGTTGAGCGTATATTCCAAACACACAGCCCGGCAATCAGTTCTATTGAAGTGAAACGTCGTGGTGCTGTTCGTCGCGCTAAACTTTATTACTTGCGAGAGCGCTCTGGTCGTTCTGCACGTATCAAAGAAAAGCTAGGTTAATTTAATTTTTGCGTTATCGTTAACTTAATAAGAAAACCCGCCTTCTGGCGGGTTTTTGCTATCTGTTATTCATTAATCACTCGTGATAACTCACCACTTATATTTCTAATTTTTCATCAAAATTAAAATAAAAACGTCTCCTAGGTTCATAATTAAAGGTTGCGAGCTTTGCTTGGACTCTTTTTTTGATAATATCTAAATCATCGACTTGAATACCAATATGGTTAAGATTGACGATGGTCTTGTTAGAAGTATTTGTATAGTGTTTATTTTCGCGGCTATATAACACCAGCTATGTATTATCTGTACCTAAGTGAATAATCTTGCCTTCGCCTTTTGCCGCACCTGCCCAAGGGATATTCCAGTCAAATATTTTGGCTAGCATGTCAGCCGTTTTTTGTATCAGTGACCCTTAGGTTGGTGTGCTCAAGTGTAGATGGCCCCTTTTTAGTCAGAAAAATGTTTATTTGACGAGTAAAGGTAGTTTGCTATCTATGTCTGTCCATTCATCTGCATCTGCAGGCGGTGCTTTAAGCTCAATAATATTTGGCCATACTTCAGCTAACTCGGCGTTGAGTTGCAAATAGTGTTGTTGATTTTCAGGTAAATGACTGTCCTGAAATATTGCGTCTACCGGACATTCAGGGACACACAGACCGCAGTCTATGCAAATGTCGGGATGGATCACTAAGAAGTTTTCACCTTCATAAAAGGCATCGACCGGGCACACAGGTACACAGTCGGTATATTTACATTTAATGCAACTGTCAGTAACGACAAAGGTCATGGCTGTGGATATCTTTGTTTTATTTTTTTCATTTATCGATCATAAAGTAGCGACAGCAAAAAACAACAACTGTGTCAGTAATTCAATATAGAATTTACCTATCGTAAGTATCCTATCTGTCATAAAATACACTGCCTCGAAAAATGCAGGGCTTCGCCTAATAGAGGTGAGTTATTTATGTTCTATCATTGGAAACCTTATGTTGCGTTTAAACGAAGTTAAATTACCTTTAAATCATAATGAAGAGGCACTGCCCGCTGCCATTTTGCAGAAGTTGGGAATTGCCTCAGAAGATATGCTGTCTTTTGAGGTATTTAAACGTGCTTATGATGCGCGCAACAAAGCTGATATTTTGCTGATTTATATTGTGGATATTGAGGTGGCTAATCAAGCTAATCTACTAGCGCAGTTTGTCAACGATCCCCATGTACGTGAAACCCCGGACATGACATATAAGTTTGTTGCTAAGGCACCACAAAAACTGACTTCTCGGCCAGTGGTGATTGGCCTTGGTCCCTGCGGTTTATTTGCTGCCTTGATATTGGCGCAAATGGGTTTTAAACCCATAGTATTAGAGCGCGGTAAGGCGGTCCGTGAACGTACCAAAGATGTATTTGGTTTCTGGCGTAACAAACCTCTTGATACTGAGTCAAATGTACAATTTGGAGAAGGTGGAGCAGGTACTTTTTCAGATGGAAAGTTATATAGTCAAATCAAAGACCGTAAGCATTATGGTCGCAAAGTGCTGCATGAGTTCGTGGCAGCTGGCGCACCAGAAGAAATTTTATATGTTAGCAAACCGCATATCGGCACATTTAAGTTGGTTAACATGGTCGAAAAGATGCGTGCACAAATTACCGAGTTAGGCGGTGAGATTCGATTTGGTACCAGAGTTGATAAGGTAGATATTCAAAACAACCAACTTAAAGGTTTACATTTATCAAGCGGTGAACATTTGGTTTGTGAACATGCTGTTTTAGCTGTGGGACATAGCGCACGAGACACTTTCGAAATGTTACATGAGCAAGGTGTTTATGTAGAAGCTAAGCCGTTTTCAATTGGCTTTAGAATAGAACACGAACAGTCGATGATAGATAAAAGTCGTTTCGGAGATAATGCAGGCAATCCTATTTTAGGTGCTGCGGACTATAAGTTGGTACACCATTGTAAAAATGGTCGTTCGGTTTATAGTTTTTGTATGTGTCCTGGTGGAACCGTGGTGGCCGCTGCATCTGAAGCGGGAAGAGTCGTGACCAATGGCATGAGCCAATACTCACGTCATGAGCGTAATGCAAATAGTGCTATAGTTGTGGGCATTACACCTGAACAAGACTATCCAGAACACCCTTTAGCGGGCATTGCCTTACAGCGCGGACTTGAAGAGCTTGCCTACAAAGTGGGTGGCGAAAATTATCACGCACCCGCGCAATTGATTGGCGATTTTTTAAAAGGAAAGTCGAGTGAGCAGCTAGGCGTGGTAAAGTCTTCCTATACGCCAGGTATCACATTGACAGATTTATCTAAAGTCGTACCAAGTTTCGTTATTGAAGCTATTCAAGAGGCCATTCCTGCCTTTGATAAAAAAATCAAAGGGTTTGCCAAAGCTGACGGGTTGTTGACGGGCGTTGAAACCCGCACTTCATCACCTATTTGTATTAAACGTGGCAAAGACCTGCAAAGTATTAATACGGGGGGATTATATCCGGCTGGAGAGGGTGCTGGTTATGCAGGAGGTATTTGGTCGGCAGGCATCGATGGTATTAAAGTGGCAGAGGCTTTAGCGTTAGATATGTTATCCCAAAATAAAATTGATTAGTGCCACACATTGAAACATTCCAGAAATTTACATAAAGATAGCTATCCGTTAACGCAGCTAGTGCAGAGTTATCCTGCTTTGCAACCACATGTTCTCATTAAGCCTGATGGGGGTAAAACGATAGACTTTGCTAACCCAAATGGTGTGAAAGCTCTTAACGATGCATTATTATCACACTATTATCAGGTGAAATTTTGGGATGTGCCAGCGGGATATCTATGCCCTCCCGTTCCAGGTAGGGCCGATTATGTTCATTACTTAGCCGATCTATTAGCCAAAGATAATCAAGGAGAGGTGCCTAAAGGCAAGGCTATTAGAGGTTTAGATATTGGCACAGGTGCAAATGTTATTTATCCGATTATTGCGACTAGATCTTATGGTTGGCAAATGGTGGGAACCGACATTGATGCTGTTTCGATTAAATCGGCTAACGCTATTATTAATTTAAACTCGGTTTTAACTAATGACATTGATGTTAGGCAACAAGATAACCAACGACACATTTTCAGTGGTGTAGTAAAACCAAATGAGTACTTTAATTTTTGTATGTGTAATCCGCCTTTTCATCAATCAGCTGAGCAGGCTAAAGCTGTTTCCCAGCGAAAAATTCAGAATCTAACCAAGAATAAGACAAAACGGGGCAGCCACGTAAGTGCAGAAAAGCAAAGCGCTACACTTAATTTTGCTGGGCAATCAAATGAACTCTGGTGCGAGGGAGGAGAATTACAGTTTATTCAGCGAATGATTGTTGAAAGCCGTGACTATGCAAGCCAAATACGCTGGTTTAGTAGCTTGGTTTCGAAGAAAGACAACCTCATTCAGATATACAAAAGTTTGCGTGAACTGGGTATCACCGATATTAAAACTATCGAGATGGCACAAGGACAAAAAGTCAGTCGTTTTGTGGCGTGGCGTTTTTAAAAGAAGCTTGAGAGGAGTAATGTGAGCGACTTAACCGAAAAACAAAAAATGTTGCAAGGGCTTGAGTACTTTCCCAGTAACAAAACATTACAACAAGACAGAGCTAATGCTAAAAGGCTTTGCCAGCAATTTAATCAGTTTGATATCGATGATAGAAAAGGCAGTCGAAAAATCATTACATCACTATTTGGTCAGTCTGCAGGTGCTTGGATAGAGCCCAACTTTTATTGTGATTACGGTTACAATATTTCTACAGGCAAAAACTTTTATGCCAATCATGGCTTAGTGATTTTAGACGCCGCACCTGTAATTTTTGGCGCGGATGTCATGCTTGCTCCTGGCGTAATGATTTCTACTTCTACTCATCCCTTAGATCACCTCAAACGCAACAAAGGCATTGAAACCGCCAAACCGATCAATATTGGTGATAGCGTTTGGATTGGTATGGGCGCCAAGATATTAGAAGGTGTAAATATTGGTGATAACGCAGTCATTGCTGCAGGCGCAGTAGTCAATAAAGATGTTCCAGCTAATACTGTAGTGGCGGGTGTGCCCGCTAAAGTGATTAAAATTTTGAATTGAACGGGTAAGTGGATACAAAGTAATATTGTACATTGTTCTTTGTTGCTAGCGGAGATGGGAAAAGTTTTCTGGTAATTACTAACTATTTTATTGAATACAAATATGGAGATTTTTTATGTCGAGTCAAACTAGTTGGACAATGCGTGCATTGGACAAAGTGGAACGAGTTGGAAATAAGTTACCTGATCCTGCCATTATCTTTTTATTTTGTCTGGTTGTGGTGTGGGTTTTATCAGCCATATTATCAAACTTCACCTTCAGTGCGATAGATCCTAGAACGGCTGAAACTGTGGTAGTAAACAACTTATTAACGGGTGATTCTATGGCAGATTTCTTGTCTAGAATGGTTACTATCTTTACTGGTTTTGCTCCCTTAGGTGTAGTGTTAGTAGCTATGTTAGGTGTGGGAGTCGCTGAGCATTCAGGGTTTATCAGTGCAGGTTTGAAACGTATGCTCGACTCAACCCCCAAGGCATTGTTAACACCTATGGTGGTATTAGTGGCCATTGTTAGTCATACCGCTACCGATGCTGGGTACGTGTTGGTGATTCCACTTGCAGGTGTTATTTTTTATGCGATGGGTAGACATCCTCTAGCGGGTATTGCCGCTGCATTTGCGGGTGTTAGTGGAGGCTTTTGTGCCAATTTCATTCCATCTGCTATCGACCCTCTATTGCAGAGTTTTACGCAGAGTGCGGCGCAAATTATTGATCCTGTCATGCAAATAAACCCGCTTAACAACTGGTTTTTCAATTCTGCATCAACCTTGTTGGTCGTGAGTGTCGGCTGGTATTTAACCGATAAAGTCATTGAGCCACGCTTAAAAGATGTTGAAGTTGATGGTGATCCTGCTGACATTCCGAAGTTCGATGAATTGAATGCAAAACAAAAGAGGGCGTTGAAGGTTGCTTCCTTGACAATGTTGGGAGGACTGATTGCTTTAGTCGCCGTTTTATACCCTGACTCTTCACCGTTTAGGGCAACTACTGGTGAGTTAACATCATTTACTGCACCTATTATGCAATCTATTGTTCCAATTATCTTTTTGCTGTTTTTATTGCCGGGTGTTGTATTTGGTTTTATGTCGGGCACTTTTAAGTCAAGCAAAGATATGATCGATACTATGACGAAAGCCATGCAAGGTATGAGTTACTACATCGTTATGGCCTTTTTCTGCTCGTTATTTATTGATGCGTTTGGTAATTCAAACTTAGGTGCATTGTTGGCAATAGAAGGGGCAGAGGTATTAAAAACATTGGCACTACCGAGTATGGTGACAATAGTGGGAATTATTTTTTTAACCGCATTCGTGAATCTGTTTGTGGGTTCCTCATCGGCTAAGTGGGCCTTGTTGGGACCTATATTTGTGCCTATGCTGATGCAGCTAAACATTTCGCCAGATTTGACTCAAGCGGCATATCGGGTCGGGGATTCATCTTCAAATATTATCACGCCCTTAATGCCGTATTTTCCTTTAGTTGTGGTGTATTGCCAACGTTATGTTAAGTCTACAGGCATAGGCACTTTATTATCGTTAATGTTGCCTTATTCAATTAGTCTTTTGTTACTTTGGTCATTATTTCTTCTCGCTTACTGGGGGCTGGGTATGCCGTTGGGGATCCAATCAAGTTATGTTTATCCTGCAGGATAATCATTATAATTGACGATGTTTCCAAAAGGATTCCCTTCTTTTAGGATTGTTTTTTAAGACATGTATAGGATCTCTAGAATACTGTATCCCTGCTTAAATGTTATTGTGTTGACTATTTTTTATGGATGTTTTTGCATGAAAAATCATCAAGTAACCTAATAATGGCAATTAAAACTTGTTGTTAATTTCTATAGATGTTAAAAGTCAATATAATATTGAAAATAATAAATAGTACAGTGTACTAAAATCGTTACACTGTAAAGTTGTTATAGAAATGTCAGGTGCTACGGGTCTCATAATGTGCTGACCCAATGCCAAACTTAAGTTTATTTTAAAAGAGTCAAATCATGTTACGTGACAGCATCAATAATATTAATATTTCCT
>Ga0075467_10002233_pt1 | contig 15396 bp, 7 predicted proteins | sample DEB08_DNA_9_FD_75067 | JGI IMG/M metagenome (GOLD analysis project Ga0075467, IMG submission 75067) | Aqueous microbial communities from the Delaware River and Bay under freshwater to marine salinity gradient to study organic matter... | ecosystem: Environmental > Aquatic > Marine > Coastal ... | reverse complement strand
GTATCGTTTGGCCGAGAGCGAGTATATGTTAGTCGTCAATGCGTCGAATATGGATAAAGACTGGAACTGGATAAACGAACAAAATACATTTGGTGCGGAGTTATCGAATGTTTCAGATGATTACGCATTATTGGCGGTGCAAGGCCCGAAAGCGGCAGAAGCCCTGCAATCTTTGACGGATGTGGATTTGTCGGCGGTCAAATATTATACTTTTGAACAAGGGAAATTTGCTGGTTTAGATAATATCATTTTATCCGCAACTGGTTATACAGGTTCAGGTGGATTTGAGTTGTATATTCCGAATGAAGCGGCAGAAGCTGTTTGGGATGCGGTTTTTGAAGCCGGAAAAGATTTTGGAATTGCACCGATAGGTTTAGGAGCAAGAGATACGTTACGTTTGGAAATGGGTTATTGCCTTTATGGAAATGATATTGATGATACAACGTCACCTTTGGAGGCAGGTTTGAGTTGGATTACGAAGTTGAAAAAAGGTGATTTTATTGATAGCGATTATTTGAAACAACAAAAAGCAGATGGCACAACTCGTCGCCTGGTTGGTTTTGAAATGGTCGAAAGAGGCATTCCTCGCCATGATTATATAATCGAAGATGTGGACGGTAATGTGATTGGTAAAGTAACTTCTGGGACGCAGTCGCCTTCTTTAGGAAAAGCGATTGGGTTAGGTTATGTCAATAAGCCGTTCGTAAAATCTGGTTCTGAAATTTACATTGCGATACGCAAGAAAAAAGTGAAAGCGGTAGTCGTAAAGTTGCCTTTTTATAAAGGGTAGATTTTAGTAAGTTGACCGATTAATTGATGATTTTATTTAAAAAAAGCCATTTTTAGTTGACACTTGAAATGGCTTTTGTTATTCTAAATTTTTGATTTTTCGAAAAACTTATTCACACAGTCACAAAATATATTCATGATTAAATTGTACCGTTTTACACAATGGCGTTAGATCGTTTATTAAGTTATTTTTAATTTTAAAGGCCTAAAAGTAGGTTTTTTTATAAAAATGGTAACAAAAGACATATTACGAAAACAAAAATTAGTTAAGGTTATTAACAGCTTGAAATAAAAAAGTTACATTTGTGAGCAATAAATTTCACTAATTGTTTAAAACTACCTGGCTAATAGCTAACTACATTCTAAAAACTATTTGGATTAATCTTTTTTGTAGGTCGTCTATAAGAATAAGATTCGAGCTAAAGCAATACAAATAATGAGAATTGTAAATTGGTATTTAGCACATTATATTGGCATAACAGTATAATAATCAACGGATAGGCATATAGAGAACAGAACTATCAATGGAGTCACCTTCCTTACACAATGTTAGTCGTAATCGTCCTTCTGATGACAAAAAAGTTTTGATAACTGACGGGGTTCACCCTAAGTTAATCGAGGGTTTCGTGGCGTTGGGTTTCCATTATGATTATCATCCAAAAATCACGTTAGATAAGGTTAAAGCGATTATTCAAGATTATGATGGTATTATTATCAATAGTAAAATTATTGTTGATAAAGCTTTCTTGGATAAAGCTGTCCGATTAAAGTTTATTGGTCGTTTAGGCTCAGGAATGGAAATTATCAATCAGCCGTATGCTCGTCAAAAAGGCGTTGCTGTCTTTTCTGCCCCCGAAGGGAATTGTAATGCTGTTGCAGAACACGCCCTCGGAATGTTACTGGCTTTCGCCAATAATTTTAGAAAAGGGGATAAAGAAGTGCGTCAGATGATTTGGGAGCGAGAAGCGAATCGAGGATTTGAAATCATGGGAAAAACCGTTGGAATCGTTGGTTTTGGTCATACAGGAAGTCAGTTTGCAAAAAAGTTATCGGGCATGGGCGTAAAGGTGTTGGCGTATGACAAATACAAACCCGAAGGGTATGCACTTGATTATGGATTTGTAAGGGAAGCGACACCAGAGCAAATTTTCGAGGAGGCAGATATTGTTAGTTTGCATTTACCTTTAAATCCTGAAACTAAACACTTGGCGAATTACGATTGGATGTCGAAGTTTAAAAAGTCAATTGTCTTAATAAATACTTCAAGAGGAAATGTCATTCCGACAGCGGATTTGATTCGAGGCTTGGAAGCGGGAATAATTCGAGGAGCTTGTTTAGATGTTTTTGAGAACGAAAAACCGCACACTTTTTCGGAAGCGGAAAAGGCTGTTTTCAATCGTTTATATGAATTTGAGAATGTGATTTTAACGCCACATGTGGCTGGTTGGACAGTAGAGTCTTTGGAGCGTTTGGCAATGGTGTTGTTAACAAAAATCACTAATTTTTTAGCAGAAACCCAACCTTTTGCCGAAGGGTAGGTGTTGGGGGAAGTATCATCGCTCATTGAGCGATGAGAGATTACAAGTATATTATTTATCACTTTTGAGATAGGTATATGATATTGAATAATAATGGATAATTGAAAGCGAAAAAAGGATCGATTTTCTTTCAAAAGATACTCAAAAGATACTCAGGAGTATCAATACAAGTAGAAATCATCAATCCTTTGTCAAAAGAAAGACGGAGGAATATTAAAGTTTTTGAATTAGATTATCGTTTTATTAAAATTGTGCATTTCGCACGAAATATCAAATTTCTCATTAATTAAAAATAAGTAGCTTATGGCACGTTTTACTTTACTTTTTTTCATCATGTTGGTGAGTGCTGTGACCGCTTTTGGACAAACCTCTTCACAATCCTTACAGGGAACTGTAACGGATGAAACAGGAGAGGTGGTGATGTTTGCGAACGTCGCTCTGTACAAAAACGATGCGTTAATCACAGGTACACAAACAGACTTCGATGGAAAGTATTCATTCAATGACATCGATGCGGGAACGTATGACATCGTGGTTTCTTATGTTGGATATTCTAACAAAAGAATCGCTGATGTAGTCGTATTTGCAGGTAAGTCAATCACCTTAAACGTTGAGATTTCTCAAGGGATTGAGTTAGATGTGATTGAAGTCGTTTATCAAGTTCCTTTAGTAGAACAAGATAACACAACACAGGGTACAGTTGTGACTTCTAAGGAAATTGACAAATTAGCGTCGAAGAACATTAACGGAATTATCGCACAGTCAGCAGGTGTATCATCAGCAGATGAAGGTGATGCGATTACAATTCGTGGTTCTCGTTCAAATGCAACGGATTACTACATTGATGGTATCCGTGTAAGTGGAGCAATGATTCCTCAATCTGAGATTGAGCAGCTTCAAGTAATTACAGGTGGTATCCCTGCAAGTATTGGTGATGTTACAGGTGGTGTTATTTCTGTAACGACTAAGGGACCTTCTCGTAATTTTTCGGGGACAGCAGAGATAGAGACTTCAGAGTTTTTAGATGGTTATCAATATCGTTTAGGAATGCTTAGTCTTGCTGGTCCTATTTTAAAGAAAAAGAATGCAAAAGGAGAACGTACAGGTGAATCAATCATTGGGTATCGTTTTTCTGGTCAGTATCGTTCTCGTGGCGATCGTGACCCTTCTGCTGTAGGTATTTACAAAATAAAAGATGATGTTTATGAGCAATTGTCAGAGAATCCTTTGACATTGTTATCGTCTGGAGGGTCTTTAGTTCCTGTTCCTACAGCAAACTTTTTAACAGAAGATGATGTAGAGTTGGTTAATGCTCGTCCGAATAGTGCGGATGTACGTTATGATGCGACTGGTAAAGTTTATATTCGTTTGAATAAGAATATGGATATTGCTATTGGTGGTAGTTTCAATCACCGTCAGGCACAACCGATTACAAATTCTTTATTGAATTTTAATCGTAATCGTACAGAGTATAACACTGATGCTCGTGGGTTTTTCCGTTTCCGTCATCGTATCGGTGGAGCGACTACTTCGGCAGATGCTGATGCAGCGAAGACGAAAGGTGCTTCTATTCAGAATGCAAGTTATACTTTACAGATGAGTTATAACTTGACAAATAACAACTCAAGTGACCCGATTCATGGTAACAACTTATTTAACTATGGATACATTGGTTCATTTGATCACTCTGAAAATCCTGTTACAGGTCCTGTACGTGATCCTATAACACAGGAAATTATAGGATTTGAGCATATTGGTAACTTTTATCGTTTAGATGATTATACGCCTTCTGATATCAATGCACCTTTGACAAACTATAACTCGTTTGTGGAAGATTTTGATTCTCGTAACGATTTTCCTTATTTTAATGGAAACCGTCCTCAAGCATTGATGAGTATTTATGGGTTACATACAAATGTGAATGACATTTATAATCGTATTGATAAAAGTGAAAGTCACAGATACCAGTTTAATGCAAAAGGTTTATTCGAAATCGTACCTAGAGGAAACTCTAAGGGTAAGCACACGATTGAGTTTGGTATTATGTACGAACAGCGTGTAGATCGTTTTCATGTAATATTACCTCGTCGTTTATGGGAGATTGGTCGTCAGTTGACTAATGTACACTTTAATGATTTAGATACAAATGACATCATTGGACAAATCGATGCAGGCGGTGGAATATTTGTTGATCAATATGCAAACTTAGCACAAGATGCGATTTGGGCAGCAGAAGATCCTGAAAATCGTACTGATGGTCAGTCTTATTTTGATAAATCATTACGTGCTGCTTTAGGTGCAGGTCGTAAAGAGTGGATTGATATTGATGTATTGAATCCAGATCAATTGTCATTAGATTATTTCTCTGCAACAGAGCTGACGAATGCTCAAATTGTCAATTATTACGGATATGATTATTTGGGGAATAAAACGGGCGGTGAAGTAAGTTTCAATGACTTCTTCTTGGAGAAAGATGAGAACGGTGAGTACACTCGTAACATCTCTCCGAACCAGCCGATTTATACAGCAGCTTATATCGAAGATAAGTTTTTATTCAAAGACATTATTTTCCGTATTGGTTTGCGTGTAGATAGATACGATGCAAATACAAGAACATTAAAAGATAACTTCTCTTTGTATGATGCCTTCACAGCTTCTGAGATTGGTGGTGATATACCGGGTGCAGTAAGCGGAGATGCTGTTGTTTATACAGATGATGGTACTCAAAATGGAAGTGTCACGGCTTATCGTGATGGAGATGTGTGGTACACTTCTGATGGAACAGCAGTGAATAGTCCTATTAACATTTTTGGTGTAGATCAAGCAAGACCAGCTTTAGTAAAGCAGAATGATAATATTCAGGCAGCTGATTTCGATCCTAATTCTACGTTTGTAGATGCGGAGCCGAGTATCAACTTCATGCCTCGTTTAGCATTTTCATTCCCGATTTCAGAAGAGGCTAACTTCTTTGCACACTATGATGTATTGACACAACGTCCACCATCAAATTCATTGGCAACACCTTTGACATATTTCTATTTCTTAGATAATATTCAAAGTGGTGCTCAGTTTAACAATCCAAATTTACGTCCAGAAAGAACGATTGATTATGAGGTTGGTTTCCAACAAAAATTATCAGCGTCATCTGCGATTAAAATGTCTGCATACTACAAAGAGTTACGTGATATGATTCAATCACAAACATTCTTGTATGCTTTCCCATCAAGCTATGATGGATTTGGTAACCAGGATTTCGGTACAGTTAAAGGATTCAACTTTAGCTATGATATGAGAAGAACTGGTAACATTTCAATTAGAGCAACATATACCTTACAGTTTGCAGAAGGAACAGGTTCAGATGCAAACTCTCAAAGAGGTATATCTAACCGTGGTAACTTACGTGTAATTTATCCTTTAGGATTCGATGAGCGTCACCGTGTGACAAGTACTATTGATTACCGTTATGGTTCTGGTAATAAGTATAACGGACCAACTGTCGCTGGAAGACAAATTTTTGCGAATGCAGGTGTTAACTTGACAGTTATCGGAGCATCAGGTCGTCCTTATACAGCAGCATTAATCCCTCAAACATTAGGAGGTTCGGGTGCAAAAGGTGGTATCAATGGTGCAAGATTACCATGGAATACAACTTTAAACTTACGTGTTGATAAAGATTTTACTTTGGTTGAACCAACTAAGGACAAAAAAGGAATGTACTTAAATGTTTATTTCCGTGTTCAAAATGTATTAGATCAAAGAAACGTAGTAGGTGTTTATCCGTTTACAGGTTCTCCTGACGATGATGGTTTCGTAGCATCTCCTCAAGGGCAAAATATTGTAAACAATACAATTGATCCTGCTTCATATTTATTATCTTATCAATGGAGATTATTAAATCCTGGTTTCTACACATTACCTCGTAGAATGTTTGTAGGAGCATTGGTTAACTTCTAACAAGAAGTATAGATTAGTATATATAGAAAGGTGGAAAATATTTTCTACCTTTCTATAATCAATTACTAATCAAAAGAATCTTTAATTAATAATGAATAATGCAGATTTATATTAGATAAGAGGTATTATAGAAGAGTATAATTCGAAAACTTTTTATTATTTATTTTAAAGCCTAATTTGAAAAATGATTATGAATAATCTAAAAAGATGGTTGGTTATGTTTGTCCTTTCGGGGTTAGCTTTAGCAGTGAATGCTAAAGAGTACGTCCCTGAAGGTGGAGCAGCAAATCCAACAAATAACAATAGTTCAAGTACTACTTCTCCGACCGCTTCGTACCGTGCAGATTGTGCAGAGGCATCGGCTCAAACAGACTTGAATATCAATAACGTGCGAGCACGTTTATTGAATGGTGGTGATATGTGGTGGGATTTTAGTGATGGTCGCTACGTAGTACCAAACGTACCTGCTGGTCAAACAGCTGTGTCTTCATTATTTGCAGGTGCAGTATGGTTAGGAGGTTTTGATGATGGTGGTAACTTAAAGTTAGCTGCTCAAACGTATCGTTCGGCAGGTAATGATTACTGGCCTGGTCCTTTAGAGCCAAACTCTGGGGAAACAACGAATGAGTCATGTTCAAGATGGGATTTACACTTTACTGTTTATGGTGCAACAATCTATCAACATATCGGGGCTTTCGCAGGTGAAGGTTTCGATTGTGCGAACGTACCTAACGAGCTGAAAAGATGGCCGGGTAGAGGAAACCCGTTTTTTGCTGATTTTTATGGTTGGGAACTTCCTAATCAACCGTTAGCACCTTTCTATGATGAAAACAATGATGGAATTTATAATCCTTGTGACGGTGACTTCCCTATCATTGAAGTTCGTGGTTGTGCCGTAGGTACAAGAAGTGCAGCATCTATTGCAGATCAAATGACGTTCTGGGTTTATAATGATAACGGGAACATTCACACTCAAACTACTGGTGATCCTATTCGTATGGAGGTACAAGTTCAAGCATTTGGATATGCGACTTCTGATGAGATTAATAACATGACGTTCTACCGTCACAAGTTAATCAATCGTGCGAACTCTCCTGTGGATTCGACTTACTTTACAATGTGGGTTGATGGTGATTTAGGTTGTCATTTAGATGATTACGTCGGTTCAGATACGACTCGTTCTTTAGGTGTATATTATAATGAGAACTCAGTAGATGGCGACGGCGGATGTAGTGGAACACCTTCTTATGGTGAGAATCCTCCGATGTTGGGTATTGATTATTTCCGTGGACCTTTAGATGAAAATGGTGTTGAGATCGGTATGTCTTCATTCACTTATTATATTAATGGTGGAAATGGAGTACCGGGCATGTCTGATCCTCAAAATGCAGTTGAATATTATAACTACATGACAGGAACATGGCGTGATGGTTTACCATTTACTGTAGGTGGCAATGGTTACGGTGGATCTCTCCCTACACGATATGTTTACGTTGAAGATCCTACTGTAGGTGGCGGTAACTCAATGTGTGCTCAATCAGTAACTGGTGCGGATTTGCGTACATTACAGTCTTCAGGACCATTCCGATTAGATCCGGGTGCTGTGAATGAGTTGATTATTGGTGTTGCTTGGGTTCCTGAAATTACAGATTATCCTTGTCCTTCATTCAATAAATTATTGACAGCAGATGATTTAGCACAAGCTTTATTTGATAATTGTTTCAAAATTATTGATGGACCTGATGCACCTGATATGGATGTTATCGAGTTAGACAAAGAGTTAGTTTTAATCTTATCTAATGGCGAAGGTGACTGGGATTCGAATAACGACTCTCTACAATACAGCGAGCCAGTCCAACCATTACCACAAAACACTGATGATACATTGTACTTGTTTGAAGGGTATAAAATCTATCAAGTAGCAAGTCCGACAGTATCTGTAGCAGAAATAGGAAATACAGAAAAAGCACGTTTGATTTATCAAGTCGATTTAAATAACGGTGTTAAGAAAATCTTCAACTGGGAACCTTTTGAGGATGGTGACTTACCGACGGCAAATACCGTATTCGTACCTGAATTAAAAGTAGAAGGGGCAGATCAAGGAATCAGTCACTCATTCAGAGTGACGGAAGATCAATTTGCTCAAAGCAATAGAAACTTGGTCAATCATAAGAAATATTACTTCTTAGCAATCGCATACGCTCACAATAACTATGCGGACTTTGATCCACTTACAAACGGTGGTCAACGTGCTGCTTATTTGCAAGGGCGTCGTAATATTGGTTCAGATGGTTTAGGTACACCTTATGTAGCTGTACCTCGTATCACTTTACCAGAGTACGAAGGTTTGCAGTTGAATGCCGCTTACGGTGATGGTCCTTCTATCACTCGTTTGGACGGTCAAGGTACAGGTAGAAACTTCTTACAGGTTACAGAAGAGACAGAAACTAAGATTTTAGAAAATGGCTCTGAAGATGTAATTGTTTATCAAAATGGCGCTGGTCCTGTAGATGTCAAAATTGTCGATCCTATCCGTGTTCAAGGAGGAACGTATAATTTGACGATTGTTGATGAAAATATGGCCAATACAGAATTTGACGATTCTGTAAGATGGGTTTTAACTGATGATGCAGGTGAACAATGGTTCTCTCAAACTACATTAGACGTCACAGCAGAGCAAGTGATATTAGACAAAGGTATTTCAATTACCGTAGGTCAAGTTGTCGATGTCGCTCAAGACAATAATAATATTGAGGCACCAAATGGTTTCATTGGAGCAAGTGCAACTTATCCAGAAGGTGGTTTAGCTTGGTATGCTGGTGTAGCACCAGAACCTATTCAAGGACTTATTGCTGCATTCACACCAGATGTTGTTAACTTTGACGAAGATGAATCGAACGAAGAAATTGATCCAGATCAAGTATATTCAAATGTACTAGATGGTGCTTGGGTACCTTATCGAATTGCAAACTGGAGACAGACAGACGGAGTAGCTGCTCTTGATCCTTATCTTTCTCCTGCATGGATCAATTCATTTGGTAACTTGATTAATAATGCGAATCCGTTATCTAATTTAAATAATGTAGATATTGTATTCACAACGGATCAATCAAAATGGAGTCGTTGTCCGGTAGTAGAGACAGCAAACCCTTATCATCAAGATGTATGGGTGACAGAAGGCGGTGCCGCACACATGTCACTACGTGCCGGTGCTTCTGTCGGTAAAGACGGAACACCAGACGGTGACGGCAACGGTATGTCATGGTTCCCAGGTTATGCAATCGATGTAGAAACTGGTCAGCGTTTGAATATCTTCTTTGGTGAAAATTCTATCTATGACGGAAACCAAATTCCTATAGGCAATGGAGCTGATATGATTTGGAACCCTTCAGGAACTACATTCGAAGATGTAAATGGTAACGGTTTCCCGGATGATATTGCAGAGATTGTCATGGGTGGACAACACTTTGTTTATGTAACCAATACCTTATATGATGAAGGTGCTGATTTACGAAATAGATTAAGTGGTTCTGCTCCTCAAAAAGTGGCAGCATTACGTACCGTTCAGTGGACATCATTGCCTATTTTAGCACAAGGAACTGCTTTACGAGCAATGGCTGATGGATTAGTACCGAATGATGTAAGAATTCAATTACGTGTACAAAATCCTTACGATGTAACAATCGGTGATGGACGTTCACATCCAAATGGTGGTTATAATCAGTATGAATTCAACTTAGATGAATTTAAGCCTGGTATAGCCGTTCAAGAAGTCGCAGAAGAAGCATTAAGTCTAATCAATGTTGTTCCGAATCCATATTATGCTTACTCAGCATACGAAACAAGACGTTTCGATAACATTGTGAAAATCACTAATGTACCGGCAGCTTGTACGATTACAATCTACTCATTAGATGGTAAGTTTATTCGTCAATATGAAAGAGATGAAAACCCTGGTATTAATTCAGGAGCTTTAGCAGAACAAATCACCACGTCAGTAGAGTGGGACTTGAAAAACTCTAAAGGTATTCCTGTAGCAGCAGGAGTTTATCTGATTCATGTAGATGTACCAGGAGTAGGAGAGCGTGTAATCAAATGGTTTGGTATTAATAGAACATTCGATTCACAAGATTTATAGAATTAATTTAACGCAGGGTAGAGGTTGACTCTACCCTGACGTTTAATCAAAAATAATCTGATAATGACTAAATATATTTCTACACTTCTTGTGTGTTTGATGGTTTTGGTAACTGCACAAGAGGCAGAAGCCGGAAACCCAGATCGTCAAGGGGAAGCAGGTGCTTATGAATTATTGATGAACCCTTGGGCAAGAAGTTCGGGTGTTCACGGTATGATGGCATCAAGAGTTTATGGTGTCGAAGCGATGCGTATCAATGTCGGTGGACTTGGACGTATTGACCAGACAGAGGTATTATTATCTCGTGGTATCTATCTTCAAGGTACAGATATTTTCATGAATGCTTTGGGAATAGGACAAAGAGTAGGTAAAAACGGAACAATAGGAATTAGTTTAATGTCTTTAGATTTTGGAGATATTCCTATTACGACTACAGATCAGCCTGAAGGTGTTGGCGGTACTTATTCTCCATCATTTTTTAATTTAGGTTTAGCGTATTCACATACGTTTGATAAAAAAATATCTGTTGGTGTTGTTGGCCGTTTAGTATCTGAAACTATCTCCGATGTATCAGCTACCGGTCTTGCAATTGACGCAGGTATCCAGTACGTAACCGGGCCAGAGGATAATATTCATTTTGGTATTTCATTGCGTAACATTGGTACACCAATGCGTTACAGTGGTGAAGGTTTGTCATTTACAGGACAAGCTCCTGATGGCGACTATTCTTTAACTATCGAATCACGTTCTGCAAAGTTTGAAATGCCTTCTTTATTAAACATCGGTGGTTCTTATGATTTCTTATTCGGAACAAACCGTTTAACGGTAATGGGGAATTTCACTTCAAACTCGTTCGGACGTGATTATATCGGAGGCGGTTTAGAGTATGCTTTTAATGAAATGTTCATGTTACGGGGCGGCTATCGTCACGAAACAGGTGGTTCTTTAGCTCCAAACGACGCTTCTGTTTATACAGGTTTGAGCGGTGGAGTATCTATCGAAGTACCTACTAACAAGAAGACAGGCACTAAATTCGGTATTGACTATTCTTATCGTGCAACTAACCCTTGGGGTGGTACACATAACATTGGCGTAAGACTAAGTTTGTAATATAAAGTATAACATAACTTGTTTTAAATCAAGCGGTTATCTGATATTTTTAATAAAATCAGATAACCGTATTTTTTTTAAAGCCATAGAACTTTTGAAGAAAAAAGGTGTTTAGTTTGAAGTTTTATGAATTTATTGTTAATTTGCATAAGCACAAGAAAACAAAATAAACTTTAGAGATATTTATAAAAAAAGGAACGTTTCTATTCTACAATAGAAACGTTCTTTTTTCATTTATTTATCAATTATAGAACAGCCAAATATTAATACAACCTATTTCAAAAGGCTGAAAAATTAAGGTTAGTTATTGTTGGTTAATGATACATTGAACTCAACTATTGTAGTTCATTGTCAATGCTTTTTGTGTTTTGTAAAAAATATTTATTAATCAAGGTCAGTAGAAAAAAATAAATATCAGTAGCTTAATATATTGTAAATCAGGTATTTATATAGGTATTTTGAATGATGACCACTAAAAAAAAGTAGAATTATGGCTTATGAATATTTGTCAAAAGAGAAGTTAGAAGAACTGAAGCAGGAGTTGGAACATCTAATGACAGTTGAACGTCGTAATGCTGCACAAGCAATTGCAGAAGCGAGAGAAAAGGGAGATTTATCTGAAAATGCAGAGTATGATGCTGCAAAAGAGGCACAAGGTTTATTGGAGTTGAAAATCAGTGAAATGAGCAAAAAAATGGCTAATGCTCGTGTATTAGATACTACAAATTTAGATACTTCAAAAATAACGGTGTTTTCTAATGTGAAAATTAAAAACTTAAAAACTAAGAAGATAGCAAAATACCAATTGGTGTCAGAGTTAGAAGCGGACTTGAAATTGAAGAAAATTTCGGTGACCTCTCCAATTGGAAAAGGTTTATTAGGTAAAAAAGTCGGAGATATTGCAGAGGTAGAAACGCCACGAGGAACTTTGGAATTTGAAATTTTAGATTTTTCTTTCGGAGGATAAGTATCAAAAATATTGGACAAGCGACCTCGGGTCGCTCGTCCAATACGATACCTAAAAAATGAATCCCATTAAATCCAATAAAGCATTGTTATTCCATTTTTTATTCGAAATCGATTTGACTAACAAAGTCTCCGGAATCGGGCGAGTCATAATTCCCATCGTTTTATAATCTTTCATTAATACCCAGCGACAATCGTTTTGAACTAATTGAAATCCGTTTTGTAAATAAAAGTCCTGTGTACCACCAAATAATAAAGTGAAATCAATATTATTCTCTTCGGCAATTCGTTCGATTTGTTTTAAAATCCTTCGACCAATTTTTTGATTTTGATAATGCTTATCTACACACAAATCCATAATTCCAAATATGCGGAATGGTACTTTATCTAAAGAAATGGTACGGAAAACAATCGCACATTGTGCGATCAAAACGTCATTATCCCAAACCAATAAACGAAAACTTGGTACTTGTTTCAAAAAAATTCTATCCTCGGGAAATTGTCCAAAGGAAGTTTGTAAAAGGTGGTGAATCTTTTGTTGGGTTGTAAAATCAATAGCGTATTCTTCAATTTTTTCTATGTGCATTCGTACAAATAATTAGTTCTTATTATGTCGTTATAGGTACAGTTTTATCACAGATAAGGTTTGCTTGATACAAACCGACGAGATTTTTTGGAAAGTTATCAGTTGATTAACAGCGTCTTAAATTATAATTTGATAATAAATCATTCGACCATCTGTCAATTGTATTGATAAAATATACTGACCACTTTTGATGCCGTCTAAATCGATATGCTTGTTTTGTTTGCCTTTTTGTTGTTGAATGTAAGTCTTGTGTTTATAAATTTTATCATTGTTATCAATTATTTTAAAAGTAACATTACCGTCTTTGAAGAGTTCATATTCAACACTAACACCATTATTTTTTAATGATAATAATGGAAAATAATCGGCTTTTTTAGCGGGAATTTTTTTAAAAGTAGTAAATTTTTCCTCTCCATTAGGTAGTGTGCCTCTAAGGCGATAATAAACAAAAGGTACATTTTGAGCATGAAAATGCTCATCTTGTAAGGTATAAGATTGCTCTTTTTGTGTATCTCCCAAAAGTATCAAACGAGCAATTGTTGTGAAGTTCACACCGTCAATCGAACGCTGTAAATCACACATAGCACCCGAAGGTTCACCGGCTGTTTTCCAATTTACAACGGCATTATCACCTTTACGATTGACTTCTATATCTTTGATAATCAATTTATTAATTAAAATGGGTTGTGTCCGTTGTGGTTTTTTTATTTTTGTTTTTGTTGAGGTTTTTTGTGTTGATTTTGTAATAGGAGTAGGGGCAGTTTTTGATTTTTTAGCGGCAATTGCTTCACTATTTCTATGTTTTATCGTGATAACCGAACCTGTTTTTGGTTTCCACAGATTAATATTTTTAGGTATTTTGAAGCGTGTCGCATCACTTAGTTTTCTAACAGAAACCGCATTATCAGTTTTCACCGTTCGTACTTCCATCTTTTCGCTATCGACCCAAATCCATTTGATTTGATTAAAGCTGCCAGCAGCTCGTGTCCATGATTTTGTATCGTTGGCCGGACGAATCGGTGCACCCCAGCAACCTTCTCCAATATAAACTGTTCCTCGTTTATTGTCTCGAATAAAACCTTCGTCGTGCCCCTTTGTGTAAGTCGGACGAATCGGATAAGTTGTCTTACAAACGTGTGCGTCACATTCTACGACTAGCTGTACATTATAGTCGTAAAACAGCTTCGCCCAGCTTTTATATAATCGAGTCCCTTCCGCTTTTTTGGCAGTATGCGGCCGCATCGGATGATGATATTGAGCCATTTTCCATAAGACGTCATCGTTACTTTTTAAATCAGTTTGTAACCAAGTTTTTTGGTCGCCACCTGTTGCAATCATTGTATTTAGAGTATAAACTCTCAAAAGATTTCCGCCTAAATTCAAGGCATAATAAACGCTTTGATTTGGCACATCAAATAAGTCCACCAGTGTTTTATTCGATTTTTCATGATTACCTCGTGCGGCAATAATCGGAGTCATTCGCCCGTCCGTAGCAATGGTCAATTGCCAATCATCAAACCAATTTTTCCATTCTCTATCAATGTCCAAACCAGTCATATCGCCACCAAAAACAACACAATGCGGTCGTAATTTGGCGACCAACATATTCGCGTTTTGTCGCCCTTTTCGGTGATTTCGAGAATCACCTCCTGCCAATATCGACAACCGCTCACTCGAATTATCGGGAGCAGTTTGAAACCAGTAACGTTTACTTTTGCTATTGCTATCCTTTATGATAAAATAATATTTTGTGTTCGGCTGTAAGTTGGTTAATCGTACGAAATGATTGTTTAAACCTTTAGCTTCGATGACTTTCGATGGTTTTTTCTGATACAAATATTGTCCGATATCAGTACCACTATCATAGGTATCATAATGCAAAATTGCGTTAGAACCAGAGATTTGATTCCAAGCAATAGTCATAGTTGTAGATGGATTATCACGCCAAATACAACGATATTTATCCGTTTTGGCGAAAGCCAAATTATGAATAAAAATAAAAGTGAGGCAGACTAAAATTCGACGAAGGTCTGATGTAATAATTTGAAACATTTGTAGTCGTAATTTATAATCTTAATAAATAAAGTCATTTTTATGGTATAATTATATCTAATTTTTTATACAAAAAAAAATAATTTGTAGTAAACTGTTTTTCAATACATTAATTGATAAAAAGACCAGAATAAAAATGGTATATTATAATAAATCTGAAAGATATTTAATGTATTTTATCCAGTGAAAATTTCCACAAAAAAATCAAAATTATTACCTTTTTATATTTAGCTTTAATCTTGTGCTTTTTATTGTATTTTTGT
>Ga0075467_10002232_pt1 | contig 15399 bp, 11 predicted proteins | sample DEB08_DNA_9_FD_75067 | JGI IMG/M metagenome (GOLD analysis project Ga0075467, IMG submission 75067) | Aqueous microbial communities from the Delaware River and Bay under freshwater to marine salinity gradient to study organic matter... | ecosystem: Environmental > Aquatic > Marine > Coastal ... | reverse complement strand
TGGGCACCGGCCACTACGCGCGCCGGCGTGAGCGCAGTGACGGCACGGCAGATATCTTGCGTGGATCTGACCCGAACAAGGACCAGAGTTATTTCCTCGCCCTGATGGAGCAGCGGCAGGCGTTGCATGCACGCTTCCCCTGTGGCGAGATGCTCAAGCCGCAGGTGAGAGATGTGGCGGCAAGGTTTAAGCTGCCCGTGGCCGGCAAGAAGGACAGCCAGGGCATCTGTTTTATCGGCAACGTCAGGATGATCGACTTCTTGCGGCACTATGTGCCAGACAAGCCTGGCGAAATCGTCGACCTTGCTGGCAAGGTTTTGGGAGAGCACCGAGGGCTGCATCTTTATACCTTGGGCCAGCGCAAGGGTCATGGGGTGGCGTCACCGCGCGAGGGCATGGCTTATGTGGTGGTGGGTAAAGAGGCGCAGAAAACCCAACGCATCGTCGGCTGGGATCAAACGGACACCCCAGGCCTTTATGCCAAGACATGCACCGTAGGTAGTGTCAGCTGGGTCAATAAAGCGATGACTTCAACCTGCAAATTGGAAGCGCAGCCGAGATACCGCGCCAAGAGCGAGCCGGTAACGGTGACCCCTACCGAGGAGGGTAAACTGGCCTTGGAGTTTATCCGGCCTCAGCGAGCAGTGGCGCCCGGGCAGATCTGCGCGTTTTATGATGGGGGCACGTTATTGGGCGGTGGGGTGTTTGAGCAGGTTGCAGGCTAATGGCCCCGGCGGTAGCTCCAGCCACAAATAGTTTGATGAGATCCCTTTGCTTACGTGAGATAGATGACTCCTATTTGATACACTCGTAGGGCGGGTTTAGCTTTATTTCATCGCTTAACTAGGAGGGTTCCAAAATTTTATGTCTTGCCAATGCCCAACCTTTTGCATAGTTAAAAAGCTGTTATGAAATTGACAACACTGATTACAATGACTGGTTTTGCTCTTGCAGCCACGGCACAGGCGCAAGAAGAAACATATGCATCATCAGACTCCTGGGCTTTCTTTGCCGGTGGCTCTGTGGGCAACGTTTACGGAGATTTTGACAAAACCGTAGGTTTGGAGGGCTGGGACAGCCCAATCTACACGCTGCAACTGGGGATGCAGAAAAAATGCATCGATGCTGACTCCTCCCACAATAGCTTATTCCTTGAGGTTGGCTATACAGATTACAGTACAAAAATCATTTACAATACAGGCATCGTGCTCGGTACAGGGGTAGTGCGCGAAGATCTTGATATGGAGATCGTTCCGATCACGCTCAACTATAAACATGAATTCTACCTTTCTGGTGAGATGAACTGGTATCTCGGTGCTGGTGTCGGGGTTGCGCAGGTTGACACCAGACTAAGTAATAGTAGTGTGCCTTCTGTAGTCGGGCGCTCTTTTAATGATACCACCCTTTATGGCCATATTTTTGCAGGGCTGAACTATAGTTACAGTGAGGCCTTCGGTGTCTATGGAGGCTTACGCTATATCCTTATGAGCGACGTCGATTTTAGCGTCCTTGGTATCAGCTCGTTCTCCGATGATTCTCCCCTTAATAGCGCGGTTCAGTATGAGTTTGGCGTTCGCATCAACTTCTGACGTGTTTAAAAGCGAATCTTGTGCCCCCGCCCGGACGAGTTCGGGCGGGGGCTTTTTCTTAGCTTGGTCGCCCTGGAAGCGTCTAAAATATAGATCTTGCCAAGCTTGCAAAGGTTGATATTATGGATATCCATGAAATTAAGTGCTCTGACAACAATTGCTGGTCTTGCCGTGGCCTCTATGGCGCAGGCGCAAGAAGAAAGTCCCTATTCATTCTTTGTTGGGGGTTCCCTAGGATACGTCATAGGTGATTATGAGCTTGGGGCGGCTGGAAAGGCCATAGGCTTGGGCGACTGGGATGAGCCGATCCACGCCCTGCAGTTGGGCGTAGAAAACCGGGGACCTCATGGCTCTCACGGCAGTGCCTTCTTCCTTGAAGTGGGCCTTACTGAGAATGATGCACGCTCGAGGGGGGGTGCCAAGGGCTCAGAAGTGAAGACAGAGTTAGACAGCTTGTTTGGAACCGGAGCTGGAAGCACGCTGCTTCAAGGCGTATTTCCCAATTACGCTGATACGGACATCATCACGGCGACCTTGAATGTCGACGTGGAGATCATTCCGATCACACTCAACTACAGAAATGAGTATGATCTTGCTGGGGAGCTGAACTATTACTTTGGTCTAGGTGCCGGCATCGCGTTGGTTGACATAAAAACTAGATTTGGACTCAGTAATAATAATGGGGACCCGGCTGTGGCAGATAGCGCCTCCTTTGATGACAGCACCTATTATGTTCATATCTTTGCGGGTTTGTCCTACGACCTCAACGAGAGCTTCGCGGTGTTCGGAGGTGCACGCTACATTTTCATGGGAAATATCGATTTGGGCAATACCAATTTGGGCGCCGCCGGTGCCGATTTTACATCCACCGACTCCCCCATCGACCACGCTGTCCAGTTTGAGCTTGGGGCACGCTTTAGCTTTTAATCATCACCAAATACGAACCTTTAACAACTCGCGCCCGCACGGACATGTTTCGTGCGGGCGTTTTCTTGTCACGGTTTCAGGGCCTTATGCTTGTTCCGGCTTAGTCCTCACGGCCATCACGGTGACCAAGGCGATCATCAGATAAGCAAACCAGTCCCCGGCCAGTGCATAGAGGGTGATGGGGCCGTGCTTAGGGGCATAGGCGTGACCGTAGACACTTGACTGCACAAAATGATTTCCCTGCGCGTTCTCGATCACTTGGCGTTTACCTGTGGCAGGGTCAATGAGGCTTCCCGTTGTCGAGATGATTGCGCTGACGCCGGTGTTGGCGCTGCGAATCATGGGGCGGCGGAGCTCAATGGCGCGGAATCTGGCATTCGCCATATGTTGTCTGGCCGCTTCACTGTGTTTGAACCAGCCGTCGTTGGTGACGTTGATGATTAATTGGGGATTGTTACGAACAAATTTACGAGTCAGCCTGCCAACGGTATCCTCGAAGCACACACTGGGGATGAGCTGAACGCTGCCACCTTTCAGAGGAACCGTCATCGGTTCCATGGAGGTGCCTGCATCAAAATTCCCTGTAAAATCAGCGCCCGATGAAAACTTGAAAAGTTCGACAAGGAAGGGGAATTGATCAATGAGCGGAATATATTCACCAAAAATGACAAGGTGTATTTTATGCCATGTTTTGATACTACTTTCTAGCTCTCCTTCAGGTGTTACCGTGGCGATACTGTTATATAGGCGTCCGCTCTCCTTCCAGGTAGCACGTACGCCATCGAAGTCTGCTTCGAACTCATTCATACCGGATATCAGGGTGAAGTTTCCCAGTGGCCGGATTTCTTCATCGATCAAATGGTGGGTTTCACTGGGAAGGAGGAACCCGTCAAAGTTGTCCGCAAAGTAGAGCGGTGTGGGGATCGCGCTCTCTGGCCAGATAACGAGATCGGGCTGCTTGAGTTCCACCGGGGATCCCTCAGGGCTTGCCCGCAGTTGAGCAAGGTTTTCGTCTTCCAGTGACTCAATGGCTTCGCGTGTGGTGTCAGCATAGGTTTGCAGAATATGGTTTATGGCAACCGGGTCCCATTTGAGGTCTTGAGGAATGTTTCCTTGTACGATTAGGACACGGACCCGCTCGGTTTCCCAGTTGCCAACATGATTGATGCGCCAGACACCGTAACAGAACTGGAGAGCTAATAGGAGTGCCGCGACACTGAAGTCGAGACGTGGTTTGAGCTTGCCAGAAGCTACCTCAGCCTTCATTCGGCAAGCAGTCTGAACGATCACGGCACTCATGAAAACGGGCAAGAATGCCAGGCCAGCGACGCCAACAAGATCAGCCGACTGAGCAAGTATAGGAGTTTCATGGAAAGTCACACCGAGCCCGTTCCATGTGAATCCGGTAAAGAGCCAGCCACGAAGCCACTCAAGAGCTACCCAGGCAGCGGCATTGATGAAGGCGAATTTCAGCGAGCGGATGGACACCCCGAGGGCGTTGACAAATAAACCAGGATTTTTCTGTTCCTGCTGTTTCTGGGCGATTTTTTGTTGAATGCCGGTTGTTGTTGCCCCCCCAGATGAGTCGTCATCTCCTTGTTGGCCTTTTTGCTTTCTCCAAGGATTTCCTACACTCACAGCGAGGCTGCCCCAAATGCCGAAGTAGAGAGCAAGAAATATCGCCATGACTATTGCTCCCACGCCGCTGACGGTCCATAGCCATTTCAGGTTTAATAGCCAGAAAGCCAATCCTGCAAGGTAGCCGATGCTGAAGCCGTAGCGCTTGGTTTGTCCGCGCCAGATGGCAGGGAAAAGGGGAAGCATCCATACCCAGACAAGCTCTGTGGTATCACTCAGCCCAGGGAAACACATGGCCAACAGAGTGCCGCTGACAAGCGCAGCTAGGAACGGCCATAGAGCTCGGTTGGAGATGTTCAACATTATAAGTGGCTGGAGGCCGTAACGCTCCGCGTGGTGACGCGTTATGCACACGATGCCATACGCGCTCTGGCATCGGCTTCTAACGCGCACCAGAGTGACTCCAGGCCCGCGGCAACTTTGGCCTTGCTGGCTTGTAAGTCATTAGAGGGCTGATCCTTGCCAAAAAGGTAATACTTGATCTTTGGCTCCGTGCCGGATGGCCGCACAGCACAAGAGCGCCCGTCGGCCAGATCGATGATCAGCATGCCTTCCTTGGGCAGGGTGTCGCCCTCCGCATCTTCGAAGTCATCCTTGGAGAAATCACGCACGCGTGATACTACAGCACCATCAACTTCAGTGGGAGGATTTTCAGAGTAGGAGGCGGAAAGTGCCTTGATCTGCGCAGCGCCATCGGCCCCTTCCATCACCAAGGCCTTGCCGACCTCGAGGTGGTAACCGAACTCGCTGTAGAGGTCATCCATTAGGCCAGCCAACGTCTTGCCCTCGCTCTTGGCGTAGGCAGCCAGCTCGGCAAACATGACAGCAGCACCGTTGCCGTCCTTATCGCGGATGGTATCGGTGCCGAGGTAGCCGTAGCTTTCCTCACCGCCGAAAATAAAGAAACGGGAATACTCGAGACGCAGTGCCCGGCTTTGCTCGGGGCTCAGTGCGCGGTAGTCACCCTTTTTATCGGCAGGAATGGCGTCTTCATACTTCTGCAGCTTGGCCGCGATGTATTTGAAGCCGGTCAGGGTATCGACGATACCGACGCCATACTTCTCGGCAATGGCGCGCTGTAATTCGGTGGTCACGAGGGTCTTGATCAGCACCGCCCGGCTGCGGTTGGAATCCGTGATCACCCCCTGGTCGAAAAAGGTCTTGGTTCGATACCATGCCATCAATGAACCGATCTGGTTGCCGGTCAGCAGCTGCATCTCACCCGCGTCATTACGTACGGCTACGCCCATGCGGTCGCAGTCGGGATCAGTACCAATGACAATAGTCGCCCCTTTCTCGTTGGCGAGGCTGATGCCCATGGCAAGAGCGGGGCCGTTCTCGGGGTTGGGCGAGGCCACCGTTGGGAAACGTCCGTCCTGAATATCCTGCTCGGGAACGGTGAGCACCTCGAAGCCGAGTTCGGTGAGCAGCGGCACGATGCAATGTCCGCCAGTGCCATGCAGGTTGGTAAACACGACTTTGGTTTTTTCATCACTCTCTTGCATCAGGTCCGGACGAAGCAGCAGGCTCTTGGCATCATCCATATAAACGCGATCCATTGCCACACCCAGCACGTTGATGGTGCCTTGCTCGCTCTCGGCAAGCGCTTCATAAGCTTCACTGGTGAGGGCATTGACTTCATCGATGACACCAGTGGCATTGGGCTCGACGAGTTGTGCCCCTTGATTGAAATAGGCCTTGAAGCCGTTGTCGTGTGCTGGGTTGTGGCTGGCGGTGAGCACCACGCCGGCGTCTGCATTCAGGGCGCGGATGGCATAGGAAACCTCGGGGGTCGCTCGTGGCGCGTCGAACAGGTGGACATCACAGCCGTGCTCGGTGCAGACCTTGGCGCAGAACTCGGCAAAATCGCGTGAGAAGTGACGGGTGTCATGGCCAAAGACAAAGGCCGGTTTGCGATCGATTCCCTGCTCGGCGAGGTAGCGTTTAAGGTAGATGATCATGCCACGGATGGCGCGGCTGACGTTGTAAAAATTCATCGAGGCCGTGCCCACACAGGGGTGCTCCGGGCGCTCGTTTGGTCCCCCTATACCTTGCTCTGCACTGGTGACGATCCGGCCGATGGTGCGGCCGCGAAGTCCGCCGGTGCCAAAAGCGAGGGTTTTAAAGAAGCGGTCATTGAGTTCTTGCCACGAGCCGTTTTCGACCAGCTCGGAAATAGCAGCGGCGGCAACCGGGCTGGTGGTGCCCTCGAGCAGAGCGTGGATATTAGCACGTGAGGACTCAAGCAGCTGACCTGAGGTCACAGCATCACTAAGTGTATCGAGAGTGGATTGCATATCAGACATTTCGAGCTGGATGATAGGGTGAGTTCATGAGATTGCAACCCCGTGATTGGGCATAAACTGCAGACTGCCATCGACAAACGCTCAGAGATACTCGGTGGCGACACCAATGCCTTGCGTCTCATCGATGGCGATGGCGACGGGCTAGCCGGTGTTTATCTGGACACCTTTGCGGGGCGCTGGCTGCTTGCCACCAGGGAGGGCCACATCGGGCCCGAAATCCGCGCATGGCTGGAATCCAAGGGGACAGATGGCCGCACGGTGTATTGGAAGCAGCTCGATCAGCATGAAAAAACCAGCCCAGTTCATATTGCCGGCCCGGCACAGGACGAGCCATTCACCGCCACGGAGAGCGGGGTGCACTACCGCATCAACTTTCAGGCGGGGTATTCACAGGGTATCTTTCTTGACCAACGGCTCAATCGGCAGCGTGTGTATGCCGAATCCAAGAAGGATAATGTGATTCTTAACACCTTTGCTTACACCGGGGCTTTTTCCGCCTGTGCTGCACTTGCAGGTGCCATTACCACCACACTCGATCTTTCTCAGGTTTATCTGGACTGGGCCAGGGAGAACTTCCGCGCCAATGATCTGGACCCTGATGCCCACTATTTCTGTAAAGGGGATACCTTTCACTGGCTGAAGCGTTTTGCCCGTCAAGGCAGACTGTTTAACGGAATCATCCTTGATCCTCCCACCTTCTCACGTGACGACAAGGGCAAGGTCTTTCGGGTTGAAAAAGACTACGCTCATCTGGTCATGCTGGCTCATGCCTGCCTCGCGCCCGGCGGCTGGATACTTTGCTGCACCAACTGCCGTAAGCTTGATCCGCGCGATTTTATTCGCATGGTTCGTCAAGGAGCACCCAAGACGAAAACAACCGAGCTCAACATGCCCGAGGAATACACCGGGGAGCAATATCTGAAGTCGGTGTGGCTGGAAAAGGCCAGTTAGCCAGGGTTACAGCGGCTCTCTGAGTTACATCCTGAAAATACTGCCGACACGTTTGCCGAGCATGACAAAGGCTCCGATGATGGAAATGCCGAGAAAGACCATGGCCCAGACACCCAGTGCGGAGGCGAGCTCATGGCCGTTGCCCAAGGTGCTAAGCAGGGTGTAAATCGCCTTGGTGATTGGGAAATGCTCCGCCTGCTGGGCGAGGATCAGGCTATCTGAAACCTCTAACATGGCAAACGCGAATGCCAGGATACCGCCGGCTATCAGGCTGGTGCCAATGAGCGGCAGGGTGATGCGTTTCATCGTTCGCACAGGAGTGGCACCCATTGATCTGGCAGCCTCTTCAAGCGTAATATCGCTTTGTTGCAAGCCAGCAACGGCGGCTCTTACGACGTAAGGTAGGCGGCGTACGGCGTATGCAGCAATGAGCAGAAAAATTGGGTTGCTGGCATCTCCCACCATCCAGTGCAAAGGTTCGCCCTTCTGGGTAATAGCAAGATAACCGAATGCCAGTACTAGACCGGGGACGGCCAAAGGAAGCATCATCAAGGCATCGAGGATCATTCGGCCACGGATGGTACTGCGAACCACCACCCAGGCGATCGCCGTGCCGAGCACAATGTCCAGCAAGGTTGACCCCGCGGCGTAAACCAGGCTGTTTCTTATCGACGGAACAACAATCGGGTGACTGAGCGCTTCTCCATAGTGTGCCGCCGTCATTGGTTCTGGCAGGATACTTCTGTACCAGTCACCGGATATGGATAGCAGCACCACGCCGGCGTGGGGGATACAAGCGATACAGAATACGACAAAGAAGCACAGGCTGATGGCCATGCCTTTCCACCATGTCACGGTCAGTTCGCTATTGTTGGATTTTGGCCGCACGGAGGTGCCTAAACCACTACGGCCTAGCATGAACTTTGAAACCGCGAATACGCTGATGGAAATAATCAACATGATCCCCACTAGTGCATAGGGCATTGGGTTGGTATTGAGATCCTTGATGCCGTCATAAATCTGCACCGAGGCAACACGGGTGTAATCGAATACCAGCGGTACGCCCAACTCGGTAAAGGACCAGATAAAGACAATGGCGGAGCCGGCAAAGATGCCGGGCATGCAGAGCGGTAGGGTGATTTTGCGTAGTCTTCGCCAGGGAGAACAGCCCAGATTTTGTGCCGCCTGTTCCATCGAAGGGTCCAAGTATGACAAGGAAGCTGCGATGTTCATATAGAGGATGGGGTAGAGGTGCAGCGCGTTCATGAGAACTACGCCCCAAAACCTTCCCTCACGCAGCCAATCGATCGGTTTGTCGGTATTCATCATTCCCATATCGATGAGAAAAGCGTTCAGTGAGCCACTGACACCAAGGATGTGTTTGATACCCACTGCCCCCACAAAGGGAGGCAAAACCAGTGGGGCAAGAATAAGAATGCAAAGCAGTTTTTTGCCCGGGAATAGCCAGCGGTGTGACGCGAGGGCCAGTGGAAGAGCGATGATGAGTGACAGCAAAGTGCTGAACACCCCTACCATCAGGGAATTCCATAGCCCCTCGACATAAACTGGGTTACTGAAAACGCCGATCAGGTAATCAAAAGTAAAATGGCCCTGTTCGTTTTTAAATGCCACAGCCAGGGTCATGGCTACGGGATAGAGAAAGAACACACCGAACAAGAGCACGACAATGCTGGTGATAGTAATGGCAGATGTTTTGTTCATTGCATCTATTGGCCTTTCTCGGAAAGTTTACCTGCCTGCTTGTAGTTCTTTCGAAAGTATTTTCCCAACTGCACCCCCATCTTCGCTGTTTTTAGTTTGCTGCCCTTATTGATCTGCGAACGGATGTAACCCATGGCATTTTGATAAGAAACCCTTGTCGTATCAGAGAAGACCTTGGTGGCGCGTGCTGGCATCCCGGCATCGGCAAGCTTTTGCCACGCATCCTTGATTTCTTGGTGTGATTCCAAGCACATGACACGGATGATAAACTGTATTGTTTTGAAGCCCTTGCCCGTCAATTCATACTGATAGACAAATCCCCCTGCCTGCTCGTAGGGATTCACTGGATCGGCGAAATGGCGCATGTTTTCAAGTGTGTAAACATCCCTTCGGACAGGCATTCGGCGTAAGGCCCGGTATTTGGGACCGTTGGGAGTTCCCGGGTTGGCATTCCAGAGCAACTGGCCTTTTTCACTCAGTAAGAACTCCACAAAGGCCTGAGCCAGCTTAGGGTTCGGCGCTCCTTTCATCACGGCCACTGGGTCGACGCTAATCGAGGTTCCCGCTCTTGGCGATATCCATCGGACGCGCGAGCTACCGTCATCTTTTTTGAGTTTTTCTTCATAGGTCCTGCCGTAAAAATCGATCGCCATGCCGGCGGCGGCATTTCCCTGGGCAACATCGTGTGGAATCTTCGTCGAGCTGTCGGTAAAGTAGCGAGCATTGGCACTGATACGCTGAATCAGATTGATACCGCGGTCCCAACCGTCACTGCGGGAGCGCATCGTAAATTGTTCCTTTGTCTCTCCTGGCTTGCGCTTGTTATTTTTGTGGGCCTCATGAATCTGCTGCTGGATGAGCATTTCGAAGGCTCGTGCTGCCGAGCCACTTTTGGTTGGGTCGGCGAGGGCGATACTGCCAAAGTAGCGCGGATCAGCGAGGTCTGACCACTCCGTGGGTGGATCAAGTCCCAGCCGTTTCAATACATCAACATTGTAACATATCCCAAATCGCGAGAGGCAGACGCCAACCCAGCGTTTGTTTTTATCATAGTAGGATTCCCCGGTATACTTAGCCGGAATGATTTCGGGGGCAAACCATTCGGGATGTTTTTCGAAGACGTCCAAGGGAGCCAAATGACCTTGTTGACTTTGCTCTTTAAAATCGTAATCGCCACCGCCAAAAAAAACATCAATACCGATACCTTGCTCGCCCAGTTTTTGAGCGGCCGCATATTTGCCATTGATTACTTTTCGGATTTCAGAAGTGCCGCCTGGTGTTAGCCAGTTCACATAGATCAGCTCGCCAGTTTTTACCTTCCACCAATCTTGAAATGCTTCCCCGAACTCACGGCGGATCGTTTCATTGTGCGGAGTGACGATATTGATCCTGCCGGCAGCATCTTTTTTTGAGATATTGCCATCATGCTTTTTGCCGCCAAGCAAAAGGGGAGTGGCCACACAGACAATCATGGCCAGTGCTGCTAATGATTTGCTATTGAGCCACTTCATTTTGCCCCGGTGCTTCATTATGATTCATTAGGTCTTTAATACAACAACATCCCAGGGATCCGCCGATAAGATCATTTGCTCACCAATACCCTTGATCACATGAGGGTTGATTTCGGTGACATGCCAGGTCTGGTTGCCATATCCCTCAAGCTCGTATTGCACGCTGTTGCCGAGATAGGTAAGGCTTATGACATGGCCTATGACACGATTGATGGGGACCCCCGTGTTGTCCAATTGAAGTGCCTCTGGGCGTATTGAGAGGAGAACTCGGGATCCCTCCTGGGGTCGCCAGTTTCTAGAGCTTACATAACCTTGGAATTGGCCAGCTTTGGCTGCGACGCGGAGCTCTAGCCGGTCATCGTCGCGAATGACTCGTTCAACACTTGCCTCAACTAAATTGGTTTCCCCGATAAAACTAGCTACGCGAGCACTATTCGGATTCCTGTAAATATCCTCAGGAGTTCCCGTTTGAAAAACGTGGCCCCCATCCATCACAGCGATGCGATCGGCCATGGACAAGGCTTCTTCCTGATCATGCGTTACATAAACTCCGGTAAGATGGTTCTCCTTGACGATCCTGCGGATCTCCGAGCGCATTTCAAGGCGTAGCTTGGCATCGAGATTAGATAGAGGTTCGTCTAACAAAAGACATTTTGGCTTCACCACTAATGCTCGGGCAAGAGCAACACGTTGTTGTTGCCCGCCGGACATGTGATCGATTCTACGGTCGCTGTAGCCTTCCAGATGCATCATCGCGAGGGCCTCCTTGACTCGCCGCGCAATCTCTTCTTTGTTTATTTGCCTCTCTTCAAGTCCAAAGGCGATGTTTTCTGCCACTGACATGTGCGGCCATAGTGCGTAGTTCTGAAAAACCATGGCGGCTTCCCGCTTATGAGTTGGCAGATTGGTGACGTCCCTGCCTCCGAGATAGATCTTGCCTGCATCGGGTTTTTCTAGTCCAGCGATAGATCTTAGCAGTGTTGTTTTACCGCACCCACTTGGCCCTAACAGGAAAAAAAGCTCTCCTTCCTCAACAGCTATACTAGCGCGATCCAGTGCCTGAACAGGGCCAAATTTTTTAACAATCGAATCTGCACGTATTGACTCCATGCCGATTAGGATCTTCTGTTTGAAAGCCTGTCTTGGCAAGCAAGAAGAGATGGGGGAATGATAATAAAGGACAGTTGCGCCTTGTTACTAGGTAAGTTTAAAGCGGGCGTGATCATAGCTATCAAATAGTATAAACTCCCCATCGCACGTGTCTGGGACTTTGTGCATATGGGGGAGCCCTTTAAAACTTAGAACTTGTAATCTAAGTAGAATTGAAATTGACCACCTTCATCAGCAACGGAATCACCGTTGGCCGTTCCAACCGGCACAGCGTAGTCGATCGCCAGAGGACCAAATGGAAGATTCAGGCGGAGGCCGATGCCAGCGTCATGGTAGTAGCCGTTACCAAAATTCCAGGAGTCCACGCTGACCGCTCCGATATCATAGAAAACAGCTCCCCTGATTCGCTCGACGAGAGGAAAGGTGTACTCAACGGATGCGTAAGCAGAACTATTGCCGCCGAGCACTTCGTTGGTTGCCGGATCACGCGGGCCGGCATTTCGGTTTTCGAATCCACGTAGGTTGTATGGGCCGCCGAGGAACTGGCGATCGAAAATAGGGACTTTCGATGAGCTGCCGTGGGAATCGGCTACAATGAATTCGCCCTTAATATTTAGAATACTATCACCCCAGAGGTTCCAGTGTTTAGCGCCATTGCTGCTGATGATGAAGACATCTACATCACCACCAATAGCCCCGCCGGCGTAGGTGACGCCAAAATCAAGTTTGTGCCCTTTGCGCGGCAGCTGGTTGCTGTCCCGGCTGTCATAGACGTAGTTCAGGCTCATTGCGCTGCGAATGTAGTCGCCATCTTCCGCTAGAAAAGCAGGTGAGGTGCCGGTGTCGGCATCGATCGTGATTTGTTCAATTCGGTATGCACTGCGAAGGTAGGAACGTTTGCCGAGCGGCTTGCGAAGGGAAATGGCCGCGCCATACTGGCTTTGTTCATACTCGGTGCTATAATAAAGTGCGTTGCGGTAAAAGACTTCAAGACCGAGTGCCAGACGCCTGCCAAGAAACCAGGGCTCAATCAGGGAGATGCGAAAGTCGGTACGTTCGCTACCTAGCTGGAGCTTGGAGCTGAACCGCTGTCCCGCTCCGGTGAAGCTACCCCAGTTAGTGATATCGAAGTTGGTCTGTTCCAGGGTGACGTATCCGACAATGTTGTCCACCGAGCTAAAGCCAACTCCAACGCTGATGGATCCTGTTTTCTTTTCACTGACTAGGATATTGATGTCACGGTACCCTGCCCGGTCACTTGGAGATGAGCTGACCTGAACATCATCGAAATAATTCATGTTCTGTAGGACTTTGCGTGTGGTTTCCATTTCCACGGAGTTGAGGTATTCACCCGGCTTCATGGGAAGTTCTCTGCGGATCACCCTGTCCTGAGTCTTGTCATTGCCCTGGATAGTCACCTGGCCCACAAGGAAACGACGCCCCTCAACAATACGATAGGTAATGGTCACACTGGTGGCCGTGACGTCGCGGATGTCCGGGCTGACAACGGCATTGGCATAACCGCGGGAGCCATAGTAGCTACGGATTTTAAGGATATCGTCACGCATCTTTGAGATGGAATAGGCGTCTCCAGCATTGAGTGTCAGGGCAGGGGCAAGCTCGGAGGGCTTAAAAACGGTCATCTTGCCGAAGCCGACAGCGGCTACCGTGAAATGGGGCCCCTCCTTGATATTGATTACGAGATCTACACGGCTATCTTTAACGAGCTCGCGCTCTACGGTGGCGGATACGCGGAGATAACCGCGGTTACGGTAATAATCAAGAACGCGATCGAGGTCTTCATCCAGTTTGGCAGTGTCAATACGACCAGACTTGGTTAAAAATGAAAACCATCCTTTTTGCTTGGTCTTCATCTCGTTGCGCAACACGTGCGACTTAACCGTCGAGTTGCCCCGAAAGCGGATCTTTCGCACTGAGGACCGGCTGCCTTCGTCGATGACCAGGATCAGTTGAGCGGAGCCCGCAGTATCACGGGTTTGGATACGATGGCCAACCGTGACATCAGCGTAACCATATTCGCGATAGTGTTTCACAATATTCCGACGTGCCGTAAGAATGGCATCATCACTCATTACACCGCCAGCCTTCAACTTGGCAACGCCGGCCAGTTTGCGATCCGAAAACATGGTGTTGCCAAGAAACCCCATGGCTACAATTTTGGCGCGTGTCTTTATCTCAGCGATAACCTTGACTCCTCCGCCAAGTCCTTCTGCAAAAAAGCGGATGTCATCCACCAGACCACTTTCATATAAAGAGCGAACATCGTTATCGAGACGGGACGGGCTGTAGATCTGACCGGAGCGTGTTGACATAAACCCTCGGAGACGCGCTTCATCAACCGTGCGAGGGCCGTTATAGCGTATGCTGACGGAGGTGATTTTCTTTCCTTCAAAATCCTGGGCATAGCCAGTAGTGAGACTGCCTAAAATGAAGATAAAGCCGGTGAATATTAAAAGCTTCTGCGGGAAGTGGGCAGTGATACATTTGAACATGTGAAGAGTAATATGGGATGGACCATGTGATCTCAATCGCTATCATCGATGGCGTCAAGATGAATCACATGTATTCTAGCCAGGCTGAGGCTACTAGATCACCCCTTGCGCAGCAGCGGGTGTCCGGGCTTGGCTTTGGAGGTAAATGGAGCCCGCAGATAGGATGGGGCAAGCGGCTGGGCGAGTAGCTCTTCGCGTCTTGCCTGGTCAAGCCCTAGCCAGACCTCGATCAAGGACGGCGCCTCTGGGTGTGTGTGAATGATCCGCTTCTCCAGACTGGTATCGAGCTCCCATTTGCTGGGGTCATCAAGAGTGAATAAAGCGCAGTCCGGCCTCTTCATGAGGTGGTTTTTGAGTGCCTGTGCGTCCATCAGCTCTGCCTCCTTGGCCTCTCCATTGGCCATGATGGGGGCCACATAATACAATCCCCTGCGGGCATCACCGATGGCCATGGCACTGGGCGCCTTGGGTGATCCGGCAGCAGCCCGGGCCACGGGAGTAGCTGCAAGTGATCCTAACCCTGCCAGCGCGCAGCCTCGTGCGATTGCCACTCCTTGTGCGGCGGCGATCCCGATCCGGATACCGCTGTAACTGCCCGGTCCAGTGCCGACGACGATCGCGGACAATGCCTTGCCAGCCAAGTAATCCAGGGCCTCGGCCAGCGGATTAAAAACCGTGGAATTATGATTTCGGTCACTGGTGAATGCTGCTTTAAACAGCCAATTGCCATCACTCCACAAGGCAATACTAGCCTGCGGCACGCTGGTTTCAATAGCTAGAATCGTATCCACACGCAGCATATTAATGAGGCGTCAAAAAATACCAATCATCGAATGTTGGAAAATAAGCGCAAAAAAATCTCATCAGTCTAAGGCGATTCATCCTTGCAACCTTTATGCTTTACCGTTTATCTCGCTCCCGCCATTGTGTTTTGGTTCCAAGGACGAAAGTTCAGTGGCACATTTTTCCCGCGCGTTGTGCCATTGCCTGAGCAAACCAACGCAAAAGACAGCAGCCTGTGAACGGCAGACTGACTGGTAGAGATTATAAGAATTACAACAGAAGGATCTATTATTATGAGTGACTACGCCAAAGGACTCGAAGGAGTTATCGCCAATGAATCAGCCCTCAG
>Ga0075467_10002231_pt1 | contig 15407 bp, 10 predicted proteins | sample DEB08_DNA_9_FD_75067 | JGI IMG/M metagenome (GOLD analysis project Ga0075467, IMG submission 75067) | Aqueous microbial communities from the Delaware River and Bay under freshwater to marine salinity gradient to study organic matter... | ecosystem: Environmental > Aquatic > Marine > Coastal ... | reverse complement strand
TCGCATAATCCTTAAAGTACAAGTAATTTTTTTTCAAATGTGGCAATTGTCCAATTAAATCATCTCGTGAAATAAACGGATAGGATTTTCCACCATTATAATAGCACAACAACGGGTCAACGCTACCATTATCATCAAAATCACCATGGAAAAGTTCTAACGGTTCGGTCGGACTTGCGGAGATTTGAGCGTTGACGCCTAAGTTTCCAATGACTAAATCTTTGTCGCCATCATTATCAAAATCCGCTGCGTGAATCGTGTTCCATAAGCCGTTTGCATTGTCACCAATATACTTTTCGGTTGCGTTTGTCAGTACATTATTTTTATATTCAAAAATAGTAATCGGTTGCCATTCGCTTACGACAATCAATTCCATTTTTTTATCCTCATTAATGTCTAACCAGATAGCATCTTTTACGCTTCCATTAGTTGAGACTGGCGTTGACTTATTTTTAAAAACACCGTTTCCATCGTTGATAAGTAACTGACTTTTATACGATTGTGGATATTTTCCATAAATGTAGCCGCCACCAACGAACAAATCCAAATCGCCATCAGCATCAATATCTGCGGCCGCAACACAAGTCGTATTCATCGGGAAATTTGGTAAGTTTTGCTCGGTTTTCGTGAAGTTTCCGTTGCCATTGTTGAGGTACAATCTGTCTTGCAAATTTGCATCATTTTCAGGAAATTCATAGCTGCCGCTTCCGACATACAAATCTAATTGTCCATCATTATTGGCATCAAAAAACAAGGCTTCGCTGTCTTCATTTTGTGCTGATTTTTCAAAAATTGTATTATTTCCTTTTGAAAAACTGCCCGAAGCATTTTGAAGTAACAGCTGTCCGCTTGAGCCTTTGGCGTTGCCTAAATAAATATCTTCCAGATTATCGCCATTAACATCTCCGACGGCAATCGTCGCATTTTCACGAGAATAAAACCACGGCAACAACGATTGAATTTTGAAATCGCTAAAGTTATTTTCTTTATGTTCGGCGGTGATTAAATCCGTTTTTTTGAAATATGGATTAGGTTTTTTCGCTGCGTAAAATGGCTGTTTCTTAGCATTTTTAATATCAATTTCGATCGCTTGATTGACTTGAATATTTGTCAAAACTTGTCGTTCATCGGTTGTCCAAATCACTACAATGGAGTCAATTTTTGAAATATTTCCAAGGCCAAAGTTTAAAATTGGGCTAACCGAAGATTGAAAACCTCGAACCAATTGTTGTTCTTGAAAAAATACGTTATCGTCTGCATAAATTTTAACTTTTGAACCAATACCAAACGCATTACTTTTTCTTCCTTTTAGCTTGATTGATAGATAGTTATGATTGTTTAATTTATCAGTATTATTTTTATAAATATGAGCATAATCGCCTGTGTTGTTGGTGACTAAGTCCAAATCGCCATCATTATCTAAATCGACATAAATGGCACTTTGTGACACAATCGGGTCGGTTAAACCCCAGTTTTTAGCTTGGTTCTCAAATTTTAAATCGCCTTTATTTTGATAAAAATAATTGGGTAACGTAATCGGCGGCATTTTCTCCATGTAGCCATCAAAATCTGTGTGTTCTTGTCCTTGATTAATTTTTGTGACTTCGTTAGCGGTGAAGGTCAAAAAATCCATATCGGTATGGTCTTTCGGATAGCCGTTTGCGATGAATAAATCTTTCAATCCATCGTTATCAAAGTCAAAGAAAAGCGGTGCCCAACTCCAATCGGTATTCGATACACCTGATAATTGTCCTATTTCCGAAAACGTGCCGTCACCATTATTCAACTGTAACATATTTCGGCTGTATTGATTTTGAAAACCATTTTTTTCTAAGAAAGTGACTTTATCAAAATTATCCACTCCCGAGTGCATTTTTTGTGCATAATTATCTTCTGGTAACATATCCAAACTCACGTAATCCAATAATCCATCATTATTAAAGTCAGCTACATCAGAACCCATCGAAAACATAGAATTATGGTCAAACGTTTCGGCGAAAACCTCGGAAAACGTACCATTTTGATTATTAATAAATAAATAATCGGGTTCGTTAAAATCATTTCCAATAAAAATATCTGCCCAATTATCGCCATTGATATCGGCTACGCTAATGCCGAGGCTGAAGGTCAAAACATTGGAGTGAATACCGGCTTCTTCGGTGACGTTGATGAATTTTCCGTTATCATTTCTAAATAATTTATTGGTGAAATTGGGGTTTGTTTTTTGTCGAACTTGTACAACTTCTAATGAGCCTTTGGAATACTCAACGGTCGAATGATTGAGTGAAAAAAAGTCTAAATCACCATCTTTATCATAATCAAAGAAAGCAGAATGCGTGGAATACGCCAAATCCGCCAAGCCGTACTCTTCTGCTTTTTCGGTAAACGTCAAATCTTTATTATTAATAAAAAGTAAATTATGACGCAAATTATCAAACGGATAACCAGCTCTCGAAATGTAAATATCCAACCAACCGTCTTCGTTAATGTCAACGGTTGTCACGCCCGTACACCAACCTTCTTTACTTGCAATTCCTGATTTTTGCGTCACGTCCTCAAACTTAAGATCACTTCCCGAGCAATCGGGACAGGTCTTATTAATATACAAACGATTCTTCACCATGTTACCCGTAAACACCAAATCTTGCAATCCATCATTATTAAAATCACCTGCTGCAACACCGCCGCCATTGTTAAAATAATGATATTTGAAAATATTAAAATTTTCATCTTCTTTTAATAAATTTCGGAAATCAATACCGGTCGTATTGGCTGAAACCTTTGTGAATAGTGCATCTTTTGGTTCATTTTTGCATGAACTGATGGCGATGATTATGATGATGATGTATAGTATTCGTTTCATTCTATTTGGTTTTCATAGGGTGAAGCCCTATGTTAATGAAGTCGCCACTTTGGGGCTTTTTGGTTTTTTATTTCTAACTTTTCTATCGCCAGTATGATCAATGCCTTGCTCTCTTTCTAAGTCAATCATTGCTTGTGGTCTGAAGTTTAGAATTAAAGCTCGCCGCTGATTATTTGTCGTATTTCCTTTGCTAAAATGTAGTGTAAAACCATCGTGAAACGTACAGCCGCCAGCGTTCAGTGGAATACATTGGGCGTTTTCCGCATTTGTTTTACAGTACAAAGCTCCTTTATTTGGAAGCGAAAAATGTTGTAATATTTCGTCATCATTTTCTTTTGGAATAAACCACATACAACCTGTTGCTTCGGTTACATCGTCTAATGCAACCCAACAACTGACAGCTCTTTTATCAGGCATTTTTATCCAATAGGCGGCGTCTTGATGCCAGGGTGTTTCGGTGTTTGTCATCGGTGCTTTATTGATAAGCATATCAAAATCGAGTGCCATATCATCACCTAATAATGTTTTGGCTTTCGCCAGTGCTGCTTGGTAAACAATGCTTTGGGATAATTGCGGTTCAATCATGCTTGGCCGCATGATTTGGGTAATTTTTTCTACTTTTTCTACTTTTTCGTTTGTGGCTTCACCTGCCAAATCGCTTCTTAGTCCTGCTGTTCGTTTTTTGTCATTCAAGAGTTCGTCATATAAGACTTGAAGTTTTGTTACTTCGGATAATGGAATAATTTGTTCCATTTTTGCAAAGCCATTTTTTAGAAAATGTTGTTTCATTGGTGAATTTTTAGTTGAATTCTAAAGGGATTTTTACAAAAGTAAATTTATAATAAAGAAAAGGCATTTGAGAAGTAATGATTTAAAATAATTATCAAAATGACAAATTATTAAAAAACTGCTCTCAAAATGCCTTCTACCTGAACTAAATTTTTTGTGTTACGGGTTGCGTGTTACGAGTTTTATCGTTATTGCGTAATCATATCACGTTTTTTACGTCAAATCGATAAAACCCGCAACTCGCAACTCGCAGAATTTAATCAACATCCCACCATAAAGGTGTTCCACCTGTATCAGGGCCACCCAAGCAAGTAACACCTGCGGCTACACCGCCAGGATTTTGAGCATACTCACTTGAAATGTATTTGATACGTTTAATTTGCTCGTCAGTATCGATTTCTCCGCCACTATTATTAATAACAACAGGGAACAAAGCAGGATAACCTGTACGGCGATATTCTGACCAAGCCTCTTGACCGTCTGGGAACATGGCGATCCATTTTTGAGTGATAATTTTTTCTAATTTCACGTCCATGGAAGCGGCTGCGTCCCAAGCAATTGTTGTAGAACTTAAAGCGGCTGCATTGTTTGAAGCATTGAAAGCATCGACATAATCGATTGGCGTGCTTGAGTTGTCAGCGATATAAGCATCTGCTCCGCCTAAGCCATGTTGAGCGAAAGACATACGGATACCGTCTTCGTATAAGTCTTGCTCTGTTCCGCCCATATTCCAACCTCTCAATGCACCTTCTGCACGTAAGAAGTAAACTTCAGAGGCAACCATTAACTGTACGTCTCCTAAAGACTGTAATGCGGAGAAAGTGACGTAATCCCCTTTGTCAGCGATAGGAATACCTTGACGGATTCCTTTGTATTCACCAGGGACGATTTCAGAAGTTTGGAAATATTCACCAATACGAGGGTCATTGTATCCACCTAAAATTGATTCCATTGGAGCGCCCATTCTGATGTCATTCCAAGCATTATTGATGATATTCATCGGGTGGTCAATGCTATTTTTAACGGTGAAATTACCGTCGTTATCCATGATGACGCCTTTTGGATGATTGAAAGCGGCTTCGCCTTCTGTTTTGGCTCTTGCAGGATCTACTTTTGAGATTCTGATTGCTAAACGTAAACGCAGAGAATTGGCAAATTGAATCCATTTTGTAATATCACCACCATAAACTTCGTCAAAAGCTGCGAAAGGTGCTTGACCTGGATTGTCTGCTTCAAACTGCGTCAATACAGCAATGGCTTCGTCTAAATCTCTGAAGAAAGCATTATAAACGTCTTCTTGACATTCGTAAGCAATTGTTCCGTCGTCGCCTACTTGACCAAAGTTGTCATAAATAATTGGACCAAACATGTCTGTAACACGATGCATTGCCATCACTTGAACAATGTCTAGCCAAGCGATAAACTCAGGGAACTCGTCGCCAGCGTTATTTCTAACATCTAAACCTGGTGCCATTACGTTTTGATAAGATGGATTCCATGCGGAAGTATTCCAACCATCAACCAAGTTATAGTTCATATTATTTGAATTACCGGCAAACGGTGTCGGCGGCATCATATATCCTGAATAAACATCACCGATAAGGTTTTGCTGTAATTGCGTCACCCAGGCTGGTGTATGTACGTAGATATTTTGAATGATATTGATAAATGGTTCACCAACCAATTTATAATCTTTTTCAAGATCGTTATTCGTAATCGCGTAAGGATCTTGATTAAATTCCTCGAAGTCTTTGTTACAGCTCGTGAAGCTGATAGCAGAGATTAGGACAATCATTCCTAAGCTCGCCAGACCAATATATTTTTTCATTTGAATATTTTTTTGAAATAGATTGTTTGATTGTTTTGTTAATTGTAAATCATTCACAATAAGTATTCAAACATTCTATGTAGATTTTTTAAAATCTTTTAACTTAAAATCTTTATTAAAATCCGACAGAAAGATTAAAACCTAAACTTCTTGTTGATGGTAAACTGAATACGTCAACGCCTTGGAAACCAACACCTGTTGCGAAAGTTACATCTGGATCGAATGGCGCATCATTTCTGAAGAAGAATAAGTTTCTACCGACTAATGAAATTCTCGCTGAACTTAAACCGATTCCGTTTACAGCATCTTTTGGTAAATTATAGCCTAAAGATAACTCACGTAATCTGATGTTTGTCGCATCGTACATGTATGCTTCTGTGATACCTGAACGACCACCAACTGCAGTGTAATAGGCTTCTGCATCTAATGTTGTTCCATTTACATCAACGCCACCAGCATCTCTTGCGTCGGCACTTCTTTGAGAAACACCAAACTCGTCTAATAATGCTTCTGTTACAGACATTACTTGACCACCAAAACGACCATCAATTAAGAATTTTAGGGTGATGCCTCGGTAAGTCAATGTATTAGAAAGTCCTGCCATAAAGTCTGGGTTTGGATTACCTAAATACTCTAAAGCTCCTTCTGCAGGTTTTGGCGCACCATCTTCGATTACGATGTTTCCACTTGCATCACGTTCAAATTTTCTACCATAGATATCACCAAATTGACTTCCTTCTTTGATAACCATTGCGTAACTATTTACACCAGCATCATTGATAAAGAATGTTCCGTTGTCTAATGCTTCATGTAAAGTAATAATTTCGTTTCTATTTCTTGCAAAGTTTAATCCGATGTTCCAAGTAAAATCACCACGTTCTACTGCGTCATAATTTATAAACGCTTCAATACCAGAGTTTTGAACATTACCCGCATTGACTAAGTATTGTGAGAAACCACTACCTGCCGGTGCACTAATTCTGATAAACTGATTGATTGTGTTGGTGTTATAATAAGCTAAATCTACGCCTAAACGATTGTTTAAGGTTCTGAAATCTAAACCAATTTCTAATGATTTTGAAACCTCAGGTTGTAGAGTTGTACCTGGAATCGGGCCGACTCTGTTCACGTTCAATCCTGTAACGGAAGAGATAGTGTGATTGTCTGTTCTTGCATTAGCAACATAAGCCGCAACGTCATTACCTACAGTCGCATAAGACACTCTTAATTTTGCAAAATCAACCGCATCAGTACTCATCATTTCGCTCAACACAACACTTGCACCGATTGAAGAATAAAGGAATGATTGATCTGGTAAAGCTGACGACCAGTCATTTCTGACGGTTGCATCTAAGTAATAAGTACTTTTGTAACCTAAAGAAACACTTGCAAAACCTGCATTCAATTTATTTCTAATCAATGATTGACTAATATTTGAATTTGGCTGTCCCATGTTTTGTAAACTGAAAATGTTTGCAAAACGTAAGTTCGCTCCTTGTGAATCAAATCTATCAGCTGCAAATTCATTTCTTCTATGACTTGTACCAAGGTTTGCATTCAACGATAAATCGTTGTTTAGTTGTTTGTTGATACTCAAAATCGCATCTGCATAAATTTGAGTCGTTTCCAGGTTGTTTAAGATATAACGACCATTTGCATCCGACAAAGTAGCTTGAGTTGTAGCATAAATATGCTGACTTGCCTCGTCGATTGATTTATCAACGTTTCCTCTTAGTTGAAGGCTTAACCAATCTGTAAAATTGAATTTTGTGCTAATTGAAGAAATAACACGATTTCTTGTACGATTATTCAAGTTACGATTTAAAATCCAATAAGGATTTTGTTGAATATCTCTATCCGCAACCCAATTTTGAACATTAAAATTACGGTCACCTGAATAGACTTCGAAATTCGTTGCATAATCATTAAAGTCCAATCCACGAGGGAAAAAGTACAATCCAGTCAAAGGATTAAAGTATAATCCGCCAGCAGGTCTGTTTTCTACTTCTTGATTAATCAAACTTACCGTACCAGAAACCTCAACTTTTCCATCATAAAATTTACCAGATTCTGTCAAAGTGAAGTTATGACGATTCAAGGTATTTGTTGGCATAATACCTTTTGCATTCGTGTTCGAATACGAGAAATAGGTTTGTAAGTTCTCTGTTCCGCCACTGATAGAAAGCGCATTAATCCAGTTTACACCAGTTTGGAAAAAATCATCAACGTGATTAGGAGCATTTACTTCTGGTCCCCAGCTAAATTCTGCTCCATCGCTTGTCTGTCCGTACTTGTACTGTAAAGAAGGCTTGTAAGCAGCAGTTTCTGTAATCATACTTGAAGAGAAATTAACCTTTGCTCTTCCTGCTTTTCCTTTTTTGGTAGTAATCAAAATGACACCGTTTGCTGCCTGACTACCGTAAAGTGCAGCTGCTGATGCACCTTTTAGTACGGTCATGCTCTCGACGTCATCTGGGTTGATATTTGAAATACCATCACCTGAATCAATTCCACCACCGAATAAGTTCGCTTGATCTCCTTGACGCCCATTGTTCATTGGTACACCATCAATTACGATTAATGGCTCATTATTCGTCAATGATTTGTTACCACGTAATACGATACGAGTAGAACCACCAACACCTGAACCACTTCTATTGATTTGGATACCAGCCGTTTTTCCTGTCAAAGCATTAATAGCATTTACATCTTTGACTTCCGTCAATTCATCGCCACTGACCTCTTGCGAAGCATAAGTTAGGGATTTTTTGTCTCTCGAAATACCTAAAGCCGTCACAACAACTTCATCTAAATTGACACCTTCTTTAAGAGTAATATCGTAGGTGGATTCGCTACCGATAGTAAGTTCGTAAGGTGCGAAACCTGTGTAAGAAAAGATAACAGTTGCTCCTTCGGCTACTGTCAATTGGTATTTACCGTCAATGTCAGAAAGTGCACCGTTCGCTGTACCTTTCTCTTGAACTGTTACACCAATTAGAGTTTCTCCACTTGTTGAAGTAACCGTTCCCGAAATGCTCTTTTGAGCAGAAAGGGCAACCGATACCAACATTAGAAGAAATAAAGTGAATACATTCTTCATAAAAATTAAATTTATAAGGTTGATAATTAGACAAATAATTATGAATTGTAAATTATAAATTATAAAATATTGGTTATCAATTTTTTATGAAAAATATTTATAATTAAAATTCATAATATTTTTAGTTTTTTATGTAGTGTAAAACCTGACAGGTTTTCAAAACCTGTCAGGTTTAAATTACGCTCTTTTATTTTTAAAATTTCCATCTACGAAAAGCTTCAATCGCCTCGTATTCTGCCAAACCTAAGTTGCGATAAGCCTCTGCTGTTGCTCGGTTTCTATCTTCTGCACGTTCCCAAAACTCTCTTTCATCTTCACCCGGAAACGGAGGCGTATCTTTTTGAGATTGATGCATAAAGATGGCTCTACGTTTTTTGAATAATTCAAGCGGACTCAAAGGCACGGCCATTTCGATTTCGTGCGTTGCCCACTCGTGCCAAGCTCCTCGGTACAGCCAAAGCCAACAGTCGTCCATCCATTTTTCTGATTTTAATTGGCGGAAGCCTTCAAAAATAGCATTCAAACAAACTCGGTGCGTTCCGTGTGGATCAGCCAAGTCGCCTGCTGCAAATACTTGATGAGGTTGAATTTCGGTCATCAAGTTTTTAATAATTTCAATATCTGTTTCACCGATAGGACTCTTACGAGTTGAACCGGTTTCATAAAAAGGCATATCCAAAAAGTGAATATTTGAATCAGGTAAACCGCAGAATCTTGCTCCTGCACGAGCTTCGCCTCTTCTGATTAGGCCTTTGATCAATCGTACTTCGTTCGTATCTTTATCGAAAGATTTTTTATGTCGTAAAGCATTCGCCGCTTTTTCTAATGCCGCATCGCTATCTTCTTTAAATATGTCAATATTAGTATTAAACTCTTGCATAAATTCAATAAAACGCAAAGCGTCATAATCATGGACGGCAATATTTCCGGAAGTCTGATAAGCGACATGTACATCATGCCCTTGTTCTACCAATCTTAAGAAAGTTCCACCCATTGAAATCACATCATCATCTGGATGCGGACTGAAAATTATCACTCGTTTTCGGCTCGGGGCTGCTCTTTCAGGACGACGAGCATCATCGACATTTGGCTTTCCTCCCGGCCATCCAGTGATCGTATCCTGCAGTCGATTATGTACCTTGATGTTTAATTCATAAGACGATGCGTATTCGATAATCAACTCACTTAAATGATTTTCGTTATAATCGTTGTCTGTTAGCTTCAACATTGGTTTACCCACTTTTTGAGATAACCAGACGACTGCTTGACAAATCAAATCGTCGTCCCAATTACACATTCCGATTAACCAAGGAGTTTTGATGCGAGTCAACTCTGTAGAAGCCGCTTTATCGACAATAACTTTTACGTTCGGATGTTCTTGAAGGAAAGAAGCGGAAACGGTTGAATTAATAGAACCTTCGGCTGCTTTTTGTAAAATTGTGGCTTTGTGTTGCCCCCAGACTAACATATAAATCGAACGAGCCTTCATAATGCTACCAACGCCCATTGTAATCGCACGGTAAGGCACAGCGTCTGCTTTCGCAAAATCTTTTACCGCATCTCGTCGGGTCATATTGTCCAAACGAACCAATCGAGTTTTAGAATCTTTCCAAGAACCCGGCTCATTAAAACCAATGTGGCCAGTTCTACCAATTCCCAATAGTTGAATGTCGATTCCACCAACCAAGTCAATCATTTTCTCGTACTGCTCACAATAATCTTCGACCTCTTCCATCGGGATTGTCCCGTCAGGAATGTGAATATTTTTAGGATTAATATCAATATGGTCAAATAAATAATCGTGCATAAATCGGACATAACTCTGCTGAGAAGTCGGACTCATCGGATAATATTCATCTAAGTTGAAAGTAATAACATTAGAAAAACTCAAGTTGTCTTCCTTGTGCATTCTTACCAGTTCTTTATAAACACCAATCGGAGAAGAACCCGTAGCCAATCCTAACACAATCCGTTCTCCTTCCTGTTGTTTTTGTCTGATTGCTAAAGCAATAGATTTTGCAACGTGTGCCGAAGCCTCAGTTGAGTCTTCCCATATTCTGATAGGAAGTTTTTCCAAACTTTTAAGTTGGTATTTTAAATGCTCTTTTGATGTGCTTATAACTGCCATGATTTGTGATTTTGGTCGTTATTTTTTTGTTGTGTTTGTTTACAGTTTTATTCAACCATTCCTAAATGAAATCTATTAATCGAACTTCTTTTTGAATGTTGATTTTTCCAGACCAATGATGCCGGCCCCAAAATTGCAGCTTCATTGGTTTTTAATGCAGAAGGTAAAATTTTGATTTTACCTTTATAAAAGCGCATTAAACGATTTTCCATGGTTTCCATTGTTGGTTGAAACAACAGGTCGCCCGCCTCTGCCAAACCTCCTGCAAGAAAAAAAGCTTCAGGCTCAAAAAGTGTAACTAAATTTGCCATCTTTTTTCCTAAAAACTGCGCAGTATAGGTGAACGCTTTTTGGGCAATAAAATTCCCGTTTAACGCCGCCTCCGAAATCCTCTTTGCGGTCAATTGACTGTACGTAATATCTTGTAACTCATTTTTTATATCAAAGTCCGCTAAAAGTTGGAAGACCGTTCGCTTGATTCCTGTCGCAGAAACATAAGTCTCTAAACAACCTTTTCGACCACAAGCACAATTTCTACCGTTTTCTTTTACGGTCGCATGTCCTAACTCTCCTGCTTGCCCAAAATGCCCACGAATAATCTGATTATTAGCTACGATGCCACATCCTAAACCAGTCCCCAAAGTCAAAACAATAAAATTGCTCATGTTTTTTGCCGCCCCAAACTTACCTTCTCCTAACGCTGCTGCATTTCCATCTTTAATAAGGTATGTTGGCAAATTGAACTCAGTTTCTAAAATTTGTACAATTTCGACTTCCTCCGAAAATGGTAGATTCGCAGCTCCTTTTATAATCCCTCTTTCAGGAATACAACTTGGCGAACCAATCCCGATTCCGAGGATTTTGTCGCTACGCTGTTTGTTTATTAAAAATCGAATAGTTGAGAATAAGGCCTGAAAATAATCCCATTCATTATCAAATCCATTCATAGGCAGGTGTTGTCGTTCAATTATTTGTCCATCATTGCTTACAATGGCGACTTTTGTTGATGTACCTCCTATATCTATACCTATTGCTAAATCCACAATTTGATTCATATTTTTGGATGAAATAACAGGGATTATCCCTAATTTGAAAATAAAGGTATATAAAATAATTCAATTCCGTGTGCGAACACACAAAATTTTTATTAAAAAAAATCAGTAAATAGTTTGTTTTAATTTTTTATGTGTTCGAACACATGAAAAATATTATTTGTTATATTTGCTCAATGTATCATTAGGTTGCTCACTTGTTAAGTTTTTGTAGGAATATTTTTTCTATTTGAAATTGTGAAAAACATCAATATATTAAGGCACTCAATAGGATATAATTATGAAGAAGCGAGTTAGAATTAAAGATATAGCAGATAGAGTTGGTGTTTCGACAGGAACAGTTGACAGAGTTTTACATAATCGAGGCAATGTCGCTGCAGATGTCAAGGCAAAAGTTTTGAAAGCAGTTGAAGAATTGGGCTACGAAAGAAATCATTTGGCCAGTGCTCTGGCGTATAATCGAACAATCAAAGTAGCGGTATTATTACCAAATCCTAAAATGGATCCTTACTGGACACAAACGGACAATGGCGTATTGAAAGCCGCAAAATCTGTTCAACATTATGGATTGCTAATAGACATTACTTATTTTGATCTTTTTGATTCTAATGGCTTTTTGGATTGTGCCAAAAAAATACTGAAAGATAAACCTGCGGCAGTGTTGTTTCCACCGATTTTTGTCAAAGAAGCAAAATGGTTGATACAAGAATGTGACAAATTGAATATTCCTTACACGATGATCAATACCAAATTGAATGAAACGAATTACTTGTGTTACATTGGTCAAGATTCTTATCAAAGTGGGATTTTGGGAGCAAGATTGTTAAATTTTGGATTGAATCAAGGGGAAACCGTCTGTATCCTTAATGTAGATTACAGCACAAAGGCGGCTCATCATTTATTAGAAAAGGAACGGGGTTTTAAAGATTATTTCATACAACAAGGTAAAAATAAAATTAACATTCTAAGAGCGGATTTCGAGAGTTTTAACGATAACGAATTGCTCAAAGTCTTTCTCACTAATTTACTAAAAAACAACCCTAATTTGCATGGAATATTTGTTACAAACTCTCGTGTTTATAAGGTTGTAGATGCCTTGGAAGGGATTACAAATCGATCGATCAAAATTGTTGGTTTTGACTTAGTCGATGCTAATTTGAGATATTTGCAAGAGAACAAAATTGATTTTTTGATTAATCAAAATCCGCATGATCAAGGGCATCTCGGTGTAATGAGTATTTTTAAAACATTAATATTAAAAGAGACGGTCGAACAAATTCAATATTTACCATTAGATATTGTCGTCAAAGAAAATGTAAAATATTATCTAAAAAAGCAGAAACAGCAAGAGTTAGTTTTATGATTTTTTTGTCAAAAAGGTTGTGCAGTTGCTCAAAAATAATTGATAACGGAAGGTCAAAAGAACAGAAAAATCTGCTTTGTTTTATTTATAAATTCGTTGATATAATCAAGGATTTTGAGTAGCCAGAAGGATTAATAATTTGCGTCTTTGTCTTGAATTTTGTCTAAAATACTGTTCGTAAAATTCGCATTTCGAAGATTCGCACGCATCAAATACGCATTTGTTAAGTCTGTATTTTCAAAGTTGGCATTTTCTAAATTTGCACCACGAAAATAGGCCCGAACTAACGAAGAATTAGAAAAATCAGCATTTCGTAAATCTCGTTCGATAAAACCGAAACCATCTAAATTTAAATCGTTCAAATACAACTTATCTAATTTGCCGACTTGATAATCCCAAAAATTACAAAATCGCCACCCTTCAATTATTCGTAACGAAAATAACGATTGTACTTGCTTTACTTTTTCCAATGGAAATTGTTCATTCAAGTAAATATTGGTTACTTCTGTTTCAAAATTTTGGACTTTCACCTTGAAAATTTTAGCGAAAGCGAACAGCGTTGTCTTATCATCAAAGTGCGTTTGAAGTGTGACGGTTTTGGTAGTCATTTCTATTATTTTTTAACGTAAAATCCCGTCAGGTTTTCAAAACCTGACAGGATTAAAGTGATACGATATTTCTACTTTTTTATAGAATATTCAACCTCAGGACTTAAAGCCTTATCATTCATAAAATCCCAGTCTGCGTCACCCAATTCTTCATACAATTCATCTGACATATCATTAATATCAAAATCTTCGTTTAATAATTCAGGAAAATCCTCCGTTGAAACCTCTGCTTCGTACCAACGTACATCGGTTACAATTTCTCTTTTTAAAAATTTAATTTTTTTCATAATAATCTGGTTTATTTTTAAAATTCAACAATATCTATTTCAAAATCTTTTCCATAGGTTTGATAATAATCATTATCGACATCCTCATCATCGTACATAATATACTCAATGATTTCGCATAGTTCTCTGTCGTCTATTTTTGCACTAATTCGACTGAAAGTCAACAGTTTAATATCAAAAATATGGTCGTCTTCTACTTCAATTCTACCACAAAAAGGCGTTCCTTTTTCAGAAGTCAAGGCATAGAATAGAACATGATTTTCTTTTACATCTTCTTTGGTAAACTCATACTTTTCGGGTCCATATTCATCATTTTTGAATAATTCATTCAATTCGCCACTATATAATTCTTCTTCTGTTTCATGGTTTCTGACCACGATAGTTCCGTGTGTATAAGAACCGTGTTGATGTAGAAAATTATCGGTATCATACCACTCTGCGACCTCTGCCTCTGAAACTAAAGAGGAATCATAATAAAAGGAAGTGTAATCGTAGTCATCGTCATCGACTAAGTCATTTTCTTTCATGACTTTATGAATACGATTGAGTTCTTCTTTGGATAAACTGCCAACAACGACTTCTGAAGCCGCTCCGTTGATTTCTATTTCTAAAATCATAATTTGGTTTGGTTTTTATCATTTCTAAAGGTTATCCAATGTCCAAAGTTCGGTTGTTGAAGCCTTGCCTACGTTCCCTAAATAATCGGTTATTTCGAGTTTTTTACCTTTAAAAAAAAAGTTCTTCTATGAAATCCCAATCATGATTAGGTGTTTCAATACAATTCCCTGAATACGCAAAATCTTTGATTGTTGGTGTTTCATCAGTTTCAAATTCCATATAGAAAAGTCCACCTTTGTTCTCATCAACACAAAGTAGCAAGCGTTCTATTCCATCAGCTTTAGGAATAGCAATGAAAACAGCACTGTGTTCAAAGTCATCAATCACATCGTCAATGTATGTTAATGCTTCATCTCCAAATCTCAAAACTTCTTCGTCCGTTTCCGTTACGACTCTGAGCAGTAAATCACTGAATAGCGGTTTTGTGAAATGGAAAATATCGGCTTCATAAATATCAATTCCAATCTCATCGAGTTCAAATCGAGCTTCTGAAACATCATTGTAATCATTGTCCAGTAACAACTGCTGGATATCCTCGACTTGTTCTGCTGTCAAAGATTTTGCCATGGCTTCTATTTCCCAACCATAACATTCTAATTTGTATTTAGCCATAATCAAAAGTTTTTATGCTTCCTCAAAAAATATCCCAACGTTTTTAGCATCATTCATAATAATAGTCATCAAATATGGTAAGTCATAAGGCTCACAAAGTTCCATTTCGACAAGTGTTTCAGCAACTTCGCCCCAAGTTCGCATTTCTTCTAATTCTTC
>Ga0075467_10002230_pt1 | contig 15418 bp, 12 predicted proteins | sample DEB08_DNA_9_FD_75067 | JGI IMG/M metagenome (GOLD analysis project Ga0075467, IMG submission 75067) | Aqueous microbial communities from the Delaware River and Bay under freshwater to marine salinity gradient to study organic matter... | ecosystem: Environmental > Aquatic > Marine > Coastal ... | reverse complement strand
CAATCATGCCAAAGCCCCAACCTTCGGATTTGTGCAGCGAGATGTAACAATCGGACCCTTTCTTCAGCAGCAACAGGTCACCATAACTCAGCGTTTCATTGATAAGGCGTATCCGGCTGTCTTGCGCCATGATCCCATCAACCCATCAACCTGTCGCCAAATCTTTAATTGTTGTGGGTCCACGACCGAATTCCGGTTTTGGGTTTTGACCACCAACCGCACATCGGGCCGGTCAGCAAAGGCCTTGCGAAACGCCTCAAGCACGGCCACGGGGTTTTTGCGCTGCACAAACGAAAAGCTGTCAAAAGCCACGAGGAAAACAAACTCGTTCCCCTTCAGGCGGAAACGGCGATTCACAAAGGCGCGGGCGCTCGTGCGGTCAATTTCGCCCACATCCTCATAGCACATGCCCACATTGACCACGGGTTGGTCCATATGCGGCTTGTAGATTTTTACGCCATAGTCGGCGGCGACCCAAATCTCATCTACCATGCCCATGCCAAGATAATGGCACAACGCCGGCGTATCCAATTCCCAATAAACGTAAGCGATATTATACGCGCCCGAAAACACATCGGGCTGGTAGGCAAAGGCCAGCGGAATGGATTCCGCGTTCAACTGGATCAGGTTCACCCGAGCGCGTTTGTAGGTTGAAAGCTCGCCCACTTGGCTAAACCCTTCGGGCGCGGGGTTATCCATGCCAAAATCAACCGCATTCACGCTATAGCCCGTCTGCTCCATAATCTTTTGTGACAGGCGCGAGGCTTGGCCCAAACCCGACGCCTTTTGAAACGGGCCAATCATTTGCACATCAACCCTTGCAGGCCCGGTCGGGGCAGGCATGGCGGCGGCATGAAAGCGGTCGCCTTGCGGGGTGATGGTCAAAAAAGCCCGCGCTGTCAGGTCATAGCCTTGCCGGCGCAAAAGCCCTGTAAATCTTTCGCGGGTTAGGGCAGGCAAGTCATCGTCACCTTTGGGCAAAACCGCCGCAGCAAAGCGCTCCATATCGCACAACCCACCGTCCTGCGGTTTCAGCAAGGCCTCTACCTGCGCAGGTGGCAAGTACCGTATGATATGCGCGCGACCTGCGGCCGCGATCAACATCAAGCACAACACAAACAAGCGCCGATGCTCGGCCGTTCCCATGTCAAGAAAGTGAAACTGCACATGGCCGTGATGATACTGTTCGGTAAAATGGCACAGCCCGAAATCATCCAGCTGCCGCACAGGATGGATGGATTGCATCAGCTCGATATAATGGTCCGGGACCAGACAATCCTCAAAGCCCAGACTTGGCGCTTCGGAAATGCACCACCAGTAAATATACCAAGGCACCTGCTCTTGCCCAAGTGAGCCCATCAGCTTGGGCTGTGCCGCCAGCCGCCACCACATCGCCCTTGTAAACGAGGGGGTTAGGTTTGGCATCGTGACCAATCCGTTCAACCGTTCCAGTTCGCCCCGGCCCAACGGGATGCGCCAAGGCGAGCCCATGCGATAGGTGCTGATGTACCACGCCAAAAACCGGTCAAGATCTTCGTGCCCCGGACTGCGTTCAAAGCTTTCATTCAGGCGGAAACGATAGGCCGTGAAATCCAGATAGGCGCTTTGGCCAGAGGTTTGTGGAATGCCCTCTTGGTCTTTGGGCCAAATGCCGGTGGTGGCGAACATGCGGTCATGCTTTTCCAATCGTGGCTCTTGGCTATTTTTAGCTTCGGCCTCAAACGCGGGGGTCAGCTGCAAGGCATCTGCCAAACTTGCCAGTTCGGTTTTCAGCACAACCCGACAGCTTTGCAATTCGGCGGGTCCGGTGTCTTCAAACGGGGTCGCAAGTGACGCGGACAAGGTCACTTCTCCAATCACCTCGCGCGTTCCGTCCAGCACCCGCACGCTCAGGCGGCCACCCACCAGAGCAGCGGCTTCGATAATCTCGCCTGCCAAGGTAAAGCGAAAGCCGGCGCCGCCATCGCCAAACCCGGCAGCCTGCACATCGCCGCGAAACGCATCAGCGCGGCCTTCGGCAAGCTGCACATCACCAGCAAACAGCCCCACCGGCAGCCCGCCCCGATCACGCGGCGTGCCAATGACCCAGCCCACCACGTCAGCCCCTTCAATGCGCTCGACACAGCCGGTGATCGAAGGGCCAAGCCCGGACCGCTGCATGTGGCGTCGCAGGCCTGTTCGAACGCCCACGGGCAAACCTTTTGCCAAAGCCCTCATCATAGCAGCGCGTCGTAGTCAGATTTGGCCATCATTGCGGCCAGGGTTCGGACATCGACTTTTGGTTCCCACCCAAGAGTTTCGCGCGCTTTGGTCGGATCGCCAATCAACAATTCCACCTCAGCCGGGCGAAAGAACCTCTCATTGATCTCGACCACGGGCTTGCCGCTTTTGCGGTCCGTCGCGGTTTCATGAATGCCCTCGCCATCCCAAACCAGATCCATGCCAACGGCTTCTGCCGCATAGTTCACAAAGTCTCGAATCGTTGTGGTGGTGGCCGTCGCCAGCACATAATCATCGGCCACATCTTGCTGCAGCATCCGCCACATCCCCTCGACATAATCGCCGGCAAAGCCCCAGTCGCGCCGCGCATCCATATTGCCCAGCTGCATCGGCTCGGTCCCGCCATGCGCGAGTTTCGCCAGTGCCAGCGTGATCTTGCGGGTCACGAATTCCTTGCCGCGTAGTGGGCTTTCGTGGTTAAACAAAATCCCCGAAGACGCATGCATTCCAAAACTTTCGCGGTAGTTCATCGTGATGAAGTGGCCATAAACCTTGGCCACCCCATAAGGTGACCTTGGATAAAGTCGGGTGGTTTCGCGTTGCGGTACCTCCTGCACCAGCCCAAACATCTCGGACGTCGAGGCTTGGTAGAACCGCGTTTCGGGCCGCAAGGTGCGCAGCGTATCCAGCACCCGCAACACGCCCATGCCATCCACATCGGCGGTGTAAACCGGCAATTCCCATGACGCGCCGACAAAACTTTGCGCGGCCAGATTGTAAAACTCATCCATCTTCACATCGCGGATAACGCGGTAGATATTGTTCGGCTCGGTCAAATCGAAATCATGCAGATGCACGTCTTTTGCCACGCCCAGAACCTCTAGCCGCGCCAGTTCGGGCTGCGAAATGCGCCGCACGCCGCCATGCACCTCATACCCTTTTTCAATCAGAAGTTTTGCCAAATAGGCGCCGTCCTGTCCTGTAATTCCCGATACGAAAGCGGTTTTCATGGTCACACCTGGCTTCTTTTCAAAAGATCAATTCTTGAATCCTGTCGGCCCGACAGCAGACCATCCACCCTAAGATGCGCCTTTGATGAACATTTAAAAAAGTTATTAAATTATTGTTAACATTGTACTATTACAAATAATTTTACCAAAATAAATCAAGCGGGCCGTTCGGTGTTGCCTTGGCAAGGCAAGCCCGCGGCGCAAATCTCTGGACCGTTCCCGCATCGCTCCCAAATGAATTATCTGTGCTTGACCGCATCATTCGCATTTTCCAACGTTATGCTTGTGAAAACCTTAGGTTGCAGCGTGATTGTTCCGCCAAGGCCATTTCCGTCGGCTTTGCCCAGGTCGATGCAATGCGGTTGGAACGCAATCGCTTGATCGTTGAGGGTTGGACTCACGCGGACCGTATCGGTTTGCGGCTGAACCGTGCGACAGTGTGGGCGGTGCCAGATCTGGTCCGGCAAGGGCCAACCGCCCGCGGCTTTAGGCTCGATATCCCGTTTGAAACCGGCGCGCCGCAGCTTTTGGCCGCGACCGACGACACCGAAAAGTCCCACCCACTCCCGCCGTTTTCCAAGGCGCAGGTGGCATGGGCGCGGTTGCGACTTTGGGGGCCTTATCTCTATGGGCTGATTGCCCTTTCTCCCCAAATCTGGCGCTGGAAACGGCACGGCGATCTGGCCGCGCGGCAACGGGTCAAGGAACGGCTTGGCCTCCTGCCCCGGTCTGATGCAGTTGAAATGTCGGATGCGATATTGTTGCAAGGGACTGGCGTACATCCCAAGTCACCCTTCAAATCCGTAACCGTGGTGATGCCCGTCTATAACGCTTTTGATCTGATGCAGCAGGCGCTTGATCGGGCAGAGCATCATGCGGATTTGCCCCTGCAGATCATTGTGGTGGAGGATTGTTCGACCGATCCGCGCCTTCGCCCTTGGCTGACCCTATGGGCGCAATCGCCGAACCGTCGCGCGCGGGCTGAGCTGATTTTAAACGACAGCAATCTGGGCTTTATCGGCAGCGTCAATCGTGGGCTGGTGCGCGCGCGCGACTTCCCCGAAGACCCGGTGGTTTTGCTCAATTCTGATGCGCTCTTGCCTACGGGTTGGACCTCTCGGTTAGTCGCCCCCTTGGCGGATCCGCGTATTGCCAGCGTCACACCGATGTCGAATGATGCCGAGATTTTCAGTGTTCCCACAATCTGCCGCCCCATCGCGCTAACCCCAGGCGAGGCCGATGCGATTGATGCCGCCGTCCGCAAATTCCACCCCAGCGCAGGCCTGGCTGTGGCCCCAACCGGGGTTGGGTTTTGCATGGCGATCAGCCCGGTGTTCTTGGCGCAAGTGCCACAACTTGATGCGGCTTTTGGCCGTGGCTACGGTGAAGAATCCGATTGGTGCCAAAAGACTGCCGCGCTTGGCGGCCAGCATCTTTGCACCCCGTATCTGTTCGTCGAACATCGCGGTGGCGTATCTTTTGGCGCGGCAGCCAAGCAACGGTTGTTGGATCAAAACGGCGCCATCATGTCGCGCCGCTATCCGAAGTATGACGCACAGGTTCAAAGCTTTATCCGCCATGATCCGATGGTCACCGCAAGGCTGGCGCTGGGCCTGACCTGGGCGGCCGAGCGGCAAAAGCGCCAACCGATCCCAGTATGGTTGGCCCATGCAATGGGTGGCGGGGCCGAGCATGACCTGAACCGCCGTATCGCCCAAGAAACCAATTCAGGGCGGTCGGCGGTGGTGCTGCGTGTCGGGCAAGGGCATCGCTGGCGGCTGGAACTGCATACGCCTTTTGCCGTTACCCAAGGGGCCAGCAATGACCTGACCTTGATCCATCGCCTGATCGCTCGTTTACCGCTTCGACGAGTCATCTATTCCTGCGGTGTGGGCGACCGAGATCCGGTGCTGCTGCCCCGTCTTTTGCTGGATCTGGCCGGGCGTGGCAAAGCCCCGATTTCCGGTGGGCCACAACGCCTAGAGGTGTTGATGCATGATTTCTTTCCGATCAGCCCGTCCTATACCTTGCTCGGGGCAGATGGGCTCTATCACGGCCCGCCGCGCGCAGGGGGGGTGGCAAGCGCCGATCCGGCGCACAGCCATGCCCGCCCCGATCAGCCCCACGTGACGCTAACGGATTGGCAAAACGCATGGGGTGCGCTTATGCAGGCCGCTGACAAAATTACGGTTTTCTCCACCAGCAGCCGCGCCATCCTTGCGGATATCTGGCCCGAAACAGCGGCAACCACGGTGGTTGCGCCGCATGCTTTGTTGGCGGATGTGCCGCGCATAATGCCTGCTCAAAATGGCCGCCCTGTTATTGGCGTGCTGGGAAATATAGGTTTCCACAAAGGGGCCGCCGTCGTGCAGCACCTCGCCCGTGATTTGGCGCATAATCCCCGCGCGGGTTTGGTGGTTCTTGGACAACTTGATCCGGCCTACACTCTTGCGCCCCCCGCGACACTTCACGGCAGTTACCAATTGCACGATCTGCCTGAATTGGTCGCGCGCTATGGCATTTCGGCGTGGCTGATCCCGTCTATCTGGCCCGAAACCTTTTCCTTTACGACGCATGAGGCGATTGCCACCGGCCTGCCTGTCTTTTGCTTTGATCTGGGCGGGCAAGCCGATGCGCTGCACGCGGCCATTGCGGCCAAAGGGCCAAAGGCGGGGGCGGTGCTGCCTATAGATGGAAAATACAAAATTAACGTTGAGCACTTAGTATCAAAGATCAGCGCAACGCAGGGAACCCTCCCGAAATCAGACATGGCCAAGCAGGCCCAATAGAAGCAGATTGCCAATAGCCGCATGACCCAGCCTCAGCTTATCTTTCATATCGGTGCCCCGAAATGCGGCAGCTCAACCTTGCAAACCGCATTAACCCATATGCCCGATTTGACGGGGCAGGATGGGCAAAAATACCGCTATGTTTCAACCTTGGTGCAAAGCAGTGCGGCCGCGCGCGTGCCGTTTACCTTGACCCCGGTATACGGGGCGGCGCTGACGCAACTGGGTCGCAGCTCGGCTTACGGCTATACCGGTTTTCCGAATATTTCCGATGCGCGTATGTACGAAAAATGTACGGATGGCATACGGATGGCATACAGCAAAGGCAGGCGGAAAAACCACATTCCGATCCTGTCGAATGAAGGCTGGATTCACCGGCATTCCGAGTTTGCGGGCATCTTGAAGTCGCTTGGAAACCCGCCTGTGGATGTAGTCGCTTTTCTGCGTCCGCCAGTGGAATGGCTGAATGCGTCTTATTGGCAATGGGGGGTTTGGACGACCCCGAATTTGCAGGCTTGGATGCAGCGTTCTGGTATCCCCTACAGCTTTGGGATGGACTTGAAAGCATGGTCGAGTATTTCGAATGTGCGGCTCAGGGTTTACCCGTCCAAGCCTGATATTGTTGCATATTTCGCGGGTCTCTACGGGCTTTCCCTCCCGTCAGGGCGGGAAAGCAACCGCTCGTCCCCGCCAGCGTTGATCGGCTTTTTTCTGCGCAACAGGCGGTTTCGGCCACACGCCCATCAGCCTGCGACGGAGTTCATTTTCCAGCGCTGGTGTCCAAAGCTGAACACCCGCCAGCCTTGGGCCGTTGGGTCGGCCCATGTTCTGGGCTATCGGCCCGTCGTGCAGCAGAATATTCAATTTCTGCGCGAAATTTTGACGCCAACCGATTGCACCCGTCTGTTTGCAGAACCGCGTTGGTTGGCCGAAACGCCCTATCACGCAGAGCTGTTGGCGGGCCCTACACCGCTTGATAACCCTATGGATTTGCCCCCGCTCTTGGACAGTCTGGAACAAGGCATTTTGAATGCCGGTGGCACGGTAAAAACACGCCCAAGGCCACCGATGACGGCAGATCTTGCCGTTTGGGATGCAGTGGTAGCCGATGCTATCGATCAGCTGATTATGTGTGATCTGCGCCAACGGCAACGCGGCCCATCCTTGTCCTTTGTCGCCAATTTCCTAGATCGTATTAGGGACGCCTACAAAGGAAAAAAGGTCATGTCATAAGGCTTACCAATTGATTCCGCTGTGAACTATCAGCGCTCAAACAAATTCCGGTGATGGCGACGCAAGACCAGAAGGCCAAGCGCAAAGCAGGTTAAGAGCACCAACAGGACATAGAGTGACGATATGTAATAGGCATCATAGCCATCATAAAATCCTGCCCGCACAAGCCCCGTGACATGGACCAAAGGGTTCCACCATAACCAATCGCGAAACGGTTGCGGGATGGCGTCAAACATTATCATCGTGCAGGAAATCAAGAATAAGGGTCGGCTAAGCACCGACCAAATCTGCTGCCAAACCGGAAAGCGCAGATAGATAAAGCTGTTCAAAGTGCCAACCCCAAGACCGAGTAACGCCGCCAGCAGCAAGCCATGCAGAATGGTCAAAATTTCAATCGTCATCCCGCCTTCAAACAACAGCATAGTGCCACCAAAGATGATGTAGGCGATGAGCAGTTGTGTCATGAAATTCAACAAAAACCGCGCAAATAAAGCATCTACAAATGTAATCTTCGGATAGACCAATAGTTGCTTTGAATACATCAACGATTGCGACACTTTGTTTTGCAAATCGTTGAACATCAGAAACGGAACTATTCCGGTTGCATAGAACATCGCAAAGCTGTTGCCGATTGGCGGCGTACGAAAGAAGGCCGAGAACGCGAACGACAGAAACGCAATCGCAGCAACAGGCACCAAAACGGCCCAAATATAACCACCAGGTGAACGACCGTAAGTCGTTGTCATTTCGCGCAACATCAAAGCGATAATGGCCCTGATGGCACCAAGCCGGGTGTTTGATTTTGCCCGATTTTGCATGTGTTTCGCATCCTTTTGCTGCCAATTATCCGAAGGTTAAGCGGGCAATGTAAAAAAACTATTTATGCTTTTTGGACCGTAAAGAATTGTCAACTATCTGGCCTTAGATTGCGAATATGAGCGTTGAGCATGTCCGCATTTTTAGCGCCGTTTGCGATATTGCCGACGCCTTAAAATGTATTTTGCCACCCATTAAATGTGAGATTGATGTGACAGGCACCACCATTCAAAAACCGCTAAAGCCTGCGTTGGCATCCGTTGGGCATATTGCCGCGCCGCGCCCGGTTTCCCCCGCGCAAACCCCCGATATCAAAGCAATTCGCAAGCCAGTTGCGCGCGCACGTTTTAAGTTTAGACACCATCTGCTGACGCTCAGTTTTGTGCTCTGTGTTTTGGCACCTCCTGGAATGGTTGCTGGATATTTGTGGACATATGCTGCCGATCAGTATCATTCTCGAATAGGTTTCGCCGTTCGGCTTGAGCAGCAGACATCAGCGCTTACTTTTCTGAGCGGTTTGACGGGCATCTCCAATTCCAGTTCGTCTGACACGGATATTCTGTTTGAATATATTCCAAGCCAGCGCTTGGTCGCTGACATTGACGCCGCGATTGACTTGCGCAGAATTTGGTCTCGGCCGCAAAATGATCCGGTTTTCGCGCTTGATCCGTCTGCCACGTTAGAAGAATTGGTCGACTATTGGAACAAGATGGTCACGTTGTCGCGCGGTAAAGGTGGCGGGCTGTTGGAGGTTGAAGCCCGCGCTTTTGACCCTGATGATGCGCTATTGATCACGACCAGTCTGTTTGAACGCAGCTCTCAATTGATCAATGAGCTTAGCTCAATCGCGCGTGAGGATGCGATCAGCAATGCTTTGAACGATTTGATGGAAGCCAAAGAACGGCTAAAGACAGCGCGTGAGGGGATCACAAAGTTTCGCAATTTGAATCAGCTGGTTAATCCTCAACTCGACCTTCAAACCCAAGCCGGTTTACTGGGCAATTTGCAAGGGCAGCAAGCGGATGCGCTGATTGCGCTTGATTTGTTGCAAGACGCGACCAAAGCCAACGATCCTAGGGTTGTACAAGCAGAGCGGCGATTAGTAGTGATTGAAACCCGTATCGAAGCCGAACGTCGCAAGTTGGGGTTGGGGGGGGCAGTGGAACGCAATCTGGTATGGCCGACATTGTTGGTGAATATGAGCGCTTGACGGTTGAGCGTGAATTTGCGGAACGTACCTACACCACCGCGCTTGCAAGTTATGACGCTTCTTTGGCTGAAGCGCGCAGAAAAAGCCGTTATCTTGCGGCCTATATGCAGCCAACCAAAGCCGAGTCTTCGATCTATCCGCAGCGACTGACCTTGTTGGGAACAATCGCCTTGTTTGCCTTTCTGAGCTGGTCCATCGGGGCGCTGGTTTACTATTCGATCCGCGACCGCCGCTGACGGAGAAATGCGATGATCCGTTTTGAAAACCTGACCAAGAGATTCATATTGAAGGGCCGCGATAAGACCGTTGCCGATGATATTTGCCTGACTTTGCCAAGCGGGGTATCTGTCGCTTTATTGGGCCGCAACGGGGCTGGGAAATCGACCTTGTTGCAAATGATCGCCGGTACAACCGACCCGACTTCAGGCCGCATTGTTTCGGACGGGACGATTTCTTGGCCTGTTGGTTTTGCGGGCTCATTTCATCCGGAACTAACGGGTGGGCAAAATACGCGATTTTTGGCACGAATTTACGGGGTTGATACCGATGAATTGGTCGATTTTGTGCAAGATTTTGCCGATCTTGGTGCGCATTTTCATCTGCCGTTTCGGACCTATTCTTCGGGTATGAAGTCGCGGTTCGGCTTTGGAATTTCAATGGGAATTCGCTTCGATACTTATCTTGTGGATGAGGTGACGGCGGTTGGTGATGCGGCGTTTCGTGCTAAAAGCACCGTGGTTTTCAAAGATCGGATGTCCCATTCGGGGGCCATCGTTGTGACGCATGCTATGCCACAAGTGCGCGATTTATGCACAGCGGCAGCGGTGCTGGAGCGAGGGAGGTTATACTATTACAATAATGTTGAGGACGGCATCCGCCATCACAACCAGACAATGGAAGGATGAGAAGGAGGCCAACGCAACGGCTAGAACTCTGATCCGGCTAGGCTCGCCCTAATATCACAGCAAAGTAGATAAACGCGGTCGCGGCCCAGCGTTGTCGTCTTATGCCGCAGCGGGCAAAAGCCAATGCGCGACCAAACCGACGATGGCGGGAATGAGCGCGCAACTCGGCGAGGGTCGCTTTGTTCGGGGCTGAAAGCAAATGCTCAACGAGGGTCAAGGCTGCGATATTCGCGGTAAACCAACCAGCAAAGTGATGCTCAATGATCATTTTGAGACGATTAATATGTGCGGGCATCCCGCGGTGCGCGCCCATGGCGTTTGATTTATGCTGGCGGTAAAACAATACTGGTTCGGGGTCGATTACAACGGTTCCACCCGCACCAGAAACCAGTTGATACAGCCACCAGTCATGGTAAGGCACAGTCCGCGGGACGCCTGCGCGGCGGACAAGCTGCATGGCATCTGCGCTGAGGGCGGCACTGTGACCACTGACGATGTTTTGCACCAGCGCATTGCCAAAGCATGGCGCTCGCGGCATGGGAATGGACTGGCCCACCACGCGCAAAGAGTGATCTGTATGCAGACTTTGCGCACCGTAAAGCGCCACGCCGGCTGCCTGTTCTAGCGCCGCCAAAGCGCGGGACAGCTTTTGTGGCATCCAAACATCATCTTGGTCGGACAGCGCCACCGGCCCTAGCGGCAGCTCGGGTTGGCAGAGCAATGTCATAAAATTGGCCGTGCTGCCCTGCCTTGGCCCGTCCAAAATACGGATGTCACGCCCGATGCTGTTGTCGCGACAAAACCGATCTAAAATTGCGTGCGTACCATCGGTGGAGCCATCGTCGCTGATCCATAGATCCCAAGCCTCGTGGGTTTGGGCCAGATAGGATTGCAACTGCTCTTCAAGATAGGCTGCGCCGTTAAACGTACAGAGCAGGATCGTAATTCGGGTTTGGGTCATTCGTCCAAGCTCTTATTAAATCTAACAAAATGAGTTCTGCTGAATCCCATCCACTGTTGGCTTTGCTATTTTGACCACCCCAGCACTTGCCTCATATTTTCATAACTCTTGAATCGACTTGGAGCTAAGGGCCACGGATTCGACCGATTGAAACCATCACCATTTCGCCTCGCTGCAGGACATTCACCGTCAAAGCTTTGCAGTATAGAGGTTAAGAAGCGGTGCAATTTCAGCATGTCACCACACGGGTTACTGGCCCCGCTGGCTATTTGGTGGGACTGTCGGATTTGCTGATCCGTACATCGGGCATGTCATCGCTGGTGTACTCGGTCAGTGCGACGGACGGCGGTGTTCTGGTTCTGGGTTTGAACAATGGAATGCAGGTGCTGGATCAGGCGGCATTTCCATCGGATTCTGTCGCATTGGATGCGCCCCGGCAACTCGCCGAAGCCGTGGTGAATGGCGTGCCTTCGCTGATCTCTTTTGGACATTTTGGCACGACCATTGATGTGTTTCCGTTGGATGCGCAGGGGCTTATCACGCAGCCCTATATTTTGAACTGGCAGGCCAATAGCGGCATGGTGGTTGCTGCGACGGCGACTGAATTTTTGTCGGTTGGGGGACAAAGTTTTTTTGCCAGTGCGTCGCGGCAGACGGATGGGTTGACCATTTGGGAGACCACTGCGCAAAACGTGCGGCCGATTGCACAGCCTGCAACGGCGGATTTGTTGCCTGCAAACGGTGTGTTTGCGATGGCGCAAGTCGTGTTGGGTGGTGAACAGCATTTGCTTGTGCTGTCAGCGGGCAGTACGGAATTGTTGAACTATCGGTTGGGGTCGACCGGTTTATTGACGTTGTTATCGCGGATTGATGCACGCGATGGGTTGGCGATTGGCACGGGCAGCGCGTTGGAAGTGGTTCAGGTTGGGGGTCGCGCGTATGCATTGGTGGGTGCTTCTGGCAGCCATTCGCTTGCCGTGGTGGCATTAGAGGCCGGGGGCCAGATGGTGGTCACCGACCATGTGATGGATGATCTCAATACGCGCTTTGGAGGGCTAAGCGAGATCGCAAAGCTGACCCATAATGGCCAAGTTTTCATTGCGGCGGCGGGTTGGGATGACGGTGTCAGCTTGATGACGTTGCTGCCCAATGGCCGTTTGGTGCATTTGGCGACAATCGTTGATGACAAGGTGATGGCGCTTACCAATGTGTCCGGATTGGCGTTGCGGTGGCAGAATGGGCAGATTGAGATTTTGGCCTCAGGCGGGACGGGCGGTGCTGATGCGGGCAGTGGTATTACCCAATTGTTCAGTATTGTCGGCACAGTTGAACTGCCGCAAATGGCTGGGGCTTTGGGTGAGACGTTAACCGGGGGGGCGGGTCGGGACCAGCTGATTGGTGGCCTGGGCAGTGACCGACTGGAGGGCGGTGCGGGAAATGACATATTGGTCGATGGGGGTGGCATTGATTCCCTGATTGGCGGTGCCGGGGCGGATGTTTTCATTTTTCACGCCGATGGTGCTACCGACACGATTTTGGATTTCGAGCGTGGAATCGACCGGATTGATCTGAGCGCGTTCGGACGGATTTATTCTATGGATGCGCTGACCTATGTTGAAAGTTCAAACGGCGCCGAGATCCGCTATGGAAATGAAACGATTATCGTCCAAACCTCTGATGGGCAGCGACTGTTCAGATCAGAAGTGAACATCGATATGCTGCTGGATCTGACCCATATTGATGTCACACCCATGACTCCTGATCTGGTGCCTGCGCCTTTTACCGGGACAGGTGGGCCGGATTACATCGATGGGCGTGACGGCCACGACCGGTTGGTTGGGGGTGGGGGCGCCGATACTTTGCTAGGGGCCGGGGGCAATGACACGCTGATCGGCGGTTCCGAGAGCAGGGTTTTTGATACTGCCACAGGGCAGGTTTACCGGCTGTATCAGGCCACGCTTGACCGCGCGCCCGACCTTAACGGGCTGTTGAGTTGGACAAATATGTTGGTGGCAGGTACGCGGAATCTGTCGGAGATAACTACGGGTTTTGTGAACTCTAACGAATTCCGCACGACTTATGGTAACCTAGATACCGATAATTTTGTGACGTTACTGTATGCAAATGTGTTGGACAGATCGCCAGATCCAACGGGTTTTCAAACATGGACGGGGTTTTTGAACGCGGGTACGCGCAGCCGCGAGCAAGTCGTGACGGGCTTTTCTGAAAGTGTTGAATTCAAACAAAAGTCCGAGGTAGGCAGTCTGGCATTTTCATACGAAGGTGTGAAAATGGAGCTGATGGATGATGTCTTTCGGCTTTATCAGGCGGTTCTGGGCCGCGCTCCTGATATGGGCGGATTCAATACTTGGCTGGAGCGCTTGGCGGGTGGTACGCTGTTTACAAACGTGATTTCGGGGTTTGTGAATTCGCGCGAGTTTCAGAACAAGTATGGCCAGACCACCAATCAAGAGTTCGTCACCTTGCTTTATGCCAATGTACTGAACCGAATGCCTGATAGCGTTGGCTTGGACACTTGGGTCGGGCGGCTGCAAAGTGGCACGCATACTCGCGAACAGGTGGTTTTTGGCTTTGTTCAAAGCCGAGAGTTTATCACCAAAACTGTTCAGCCCTTGCAGGACTGGGTTCTTGCCAATGGTGCAGATGATGTGCTGTTCGGTGGCACTGGCAACAACCTTTTGTTCGGTGGGTTGTGGTCCGATACTTTTGTGTTTCGCAGCGATACCCCCTCAGACAACTGGGTTGTAGGGCTAGAGCCTTGGGACAAACTGAACTTTCAAGGTTTTGGGTATATGACGCCCGAAAACGTGTTTCCGCATATGCAAGAAACTGCGGGCACAACCGTTTTTAATGACCGGGGGGTGACCGTTCATTTTGACCACACCAGTCTGGCCGAAGTCATGGCAGCCGGTTTCGTGTTTTAGATGCAGGATTTAGGCGTTTAGGTTTTTGGACCTTTGACGATCAGCACATAACCCGCATAACCCGCCAAGGCAGCCATCACCATGGCCCATCCGTAATTGCCGAACCACACCTCTAGCGCCGCCCATGCGGCCGGCACCAAAAAAGCCGCCCAGCGTGCAGCCGGGCGGCGAAAGAATGGATCATTCGGGTCGATAAACGGCCGCATTTAGCGCCTGCGATCCCGCCGCGCTGACATGGGTTGAAAGGCAACACCGACATGGGCTTCGCAATACGGTTTACCAGCGGTTGACGGCAGACCGCAGAACCAAAAATCCTCGGTCGCGGGATCACCGATCGGCCATTTACAGGTCCGTTCTGTCAGCTCCATCAAGCTGATTTTTTTGGCGTGCTTTTCAACTTCACGAACAGATGCCAAGACCTCTGGGCTGATCTCATTCGCCGAAGGCTGTGGCGGCAAAGGTTGGCCTGCAGGGACGATCGATTTGCGCAGTGGCAAGGGTGTGACATTGTTCACAACCTGCGCGACTGTCGGGTTTACGGGCGTCGAAGGGCGCGGTGCAGGCGCTGCGGGCTTTGGGTCTGCGGCGCGGGCCGGCTCTACAGGTTTTGCGGGGGCTTCGCTGCGCGGCGTTGGTGCTGCGGCTTCTACCTCTGCTTCGTCTTTCGCGGGTGTGCCTGTGGCGCGGTTTGATAGGCCAAGACGGTGGACTTTACCGATCACCGCATTGCGTGTGACCCCGCCCAATTCCTTGGCGATCTGGCTGGCGCTTTGGCCCTCAGCCCACATTTTCTTAAGCGTTTCAACACGCTCATCTGTCCAGGACATGCCGATCTCCGGTGTTGGGGGCGGCCTGCGGGGTTTCGCAGGTGGCGCGTTTTCGCCCCGATTTAGCTGTGACAGGTGTAGATACTACTGCAAGGCTTCAGATACAAGGGTCGTCTGGTGCGGTGCTGCGATGGTTTTGATTGGCGCGAGGCGCTGACGGGCGCGTGGCGGGTAAGCAAAATGGAGCTTTACAAGTTGCCGTGGGCATCTTACCAAAACCTCATGATGGACACAGATCGCCAGTTTCAACTGCCCCGACGCCGACGCTAACCCAAGCGTACGGCCTTTCATCTTTGCCATAATGGCAGCCTTCCTTTCAGATATATTCGTTGACTTGGCCGCGTGCCTTTGGCACGGCTAGGGCTTCCATAAAAGGACCATGATATGATCGCCTCTGTTTTGCCGACCTATAACCGCGCCCCCCTTGCCTTTGAAAAAGGTGAAGGATCTTGGCTTACGACGGTTGATGGCGTGCGATATCTTGATCTTGGGGCGGGTATTG